>Ga0193702_1000059_pt1 | contig 47272 bp, 41 predicted proteins | sample U3a1metaG_FD_143060 | JGI IMG/M metagenome (GOLD analysis project Ga0193702, IMG submission 143060) | Soil microbial communities from a riparian zone of the East river system, Colorado, United States - U3a1 | ecosystem: Environmental > Terrestrial > Soil > Riparian zone | place: USA: East River... | reverse complement strand
AACCGTGGCTTTAGCAGCTTTAACGGTAGTACAGTAAATAGCCAGGCGCCGGGCGAACTTAGTCCCGGGTCTTCTGCTTCTATAAGCCAGTTCCCATACCAAAACCTGGTAACTAAAACCGGGAACGCGCCGCCTAACGCGAATGTTAGCTTAACCATAGGCAACCGGTTCCTAAATAAGAAGTTAGGGGTGATAATTTCAGGTACCTATCAAAATTCTTACCAGGGCGATAACAGCTTTGTTGTGGTACAGGAAAATACGGTAGGCCCCAGCCCGAATATTAATACACCAAACTCAGAGACAGCTTTTCAAAGCTCTTATAATCGTAAGTACTCGTCACAACTTAGCCGGTTAGGGACTATCGCATCGGTGGATTATAAATTTAATGATAACAACACCATCAATTTGTTTGGCACTTATTTGCAACTGGATGAGTACCGGGTGCGCCAAACACAAACTTCTACCTATAGCGGGTACTCATACCAGGGATATATTGCAACAAATGGGATAGATAATTTATCAGAAACACGTACCGACCTGCAAAGTATTTATAATATAACGCTTAAGGGTCAACATAAACTATTCAAAGGCTTTTCTGTCGATTGGACCTTAGCAAATTCGGAAGCGAGCCATAAGCAACCCGACATCGCGGAATTTAAAACATCCTATCAAACCAGCCCCGATTTGGCCAAAGGTCAAAATCAGCCAGACCCGAATAACCCCAGCAATTCGGTATTCGTAACACCTGATATTATTAACGGCCCGGTAACTGTAGGTAACGAGTCGCGGGTATGGACACATAATACCGATAAAGATGTTTCGGGCTATATTAACTTGCATTATGATACCAAATTATTTGGACATAATACAGTGTTTTCTGCGGGCGGAATGTTCAGGCATAAAACAAGGGATAATTTTGTGGATAGCTATAGCTTACCAAACACCTTTATTGCGGGTACCAACAACGCCGAGTTGTATACTACCATCCCGAATGCAACATTCGATTTTAGTACCAAACCCTCAAACGCGCTTGGCTCATCAGCAAGCGACCCCGGTGTTTACACCTTTGAGGAAAATATACAAGCCGGTTTTGGCATGGTTAAGTTTGCGATCAACGATCATTTTGACTTTTTGGCTGGTGTAAGGGTTGAGAATACCTCCCAAAATTATTATTCAAATCTGCCTGTAAACCTCCCCGGAAAAACGGCAACCATTACCTATATTGATTATTTGCCCAGCGTTAATGCAAAATATGCGCTAACCGATAACCAGGCTATACGCGCATCTTATTTTCAGTCAATTTTACGGCCTGCATTCGCAGATTTTATCCCTTATCCTGAAGTATCAAGCGATGACCCGAATGCCAGTATCGGCAACCCCTATTTACAACATACCACTATAAATAATTATGACTTAAGGTATGAATTTTTCCCTGGTGTGTTTGATGAATTTATGGCAGGCGGCTTTTATAAATACCTGATAAACCCTATTGAAAAAGTGCTTCAGCCGGGTGCAAGCGGGGCAACTTTGTTCCTGGAACCCGAAAACCTGGGTAATGCAACCAATTACGGGGCCGAGTTTGTGGCCAAAAAATTCTTCGGGAATATCGGATTGTCAGTTAACTACACCTATACCCAATCACAAATCACCACGCCAAAAAGTATCGATGTTATTAACCAGGGAGTTTCTAACCGGGATCAAACCAGGCCATTGCAGGGGCAGGCTGCCAACATAGGTAACATCGCTTTACTATATAAAGATCAAAAAACCGGCCTTGACGCTCAATTAGCCGTAGCCTACACCGGCGAACGTATAGCCTCCGTATCAAGATACTATGGCCTGGATACATGGGAAAAGCCGTCAACCTACCTCGATTTTTCTGCTCAAAAGCAATTGGGCAGGCATTTCATAGTGTTTGTAAAGGCTAACAACCTGTTAAATACACCTTATGAATTGTTTATTAAACAAAACAATGCCAATAATTATTCAGGCCTGCTCAAATATGCACACCAGGAAAGCCCTAATTATACGACAGTTCAGTACGACCAATATTACGCTCGCTACAACTTAGGTTTAAGGTTCAAATTTTAATTTTCAAATCATAAATAAAACAATAATCATTAATTCCATCAATCATGAAAAAAGTACAAATTATTTCGTTATGCCTGGCGCTTTTTGCGTTGGCATCGTGCAGCAAGAAAGCTGATAAAGCTGTAGTATCGGTTCCCATACTACAAGTTGGTAAGGCCATTAGCAGCACAGCCACTTTAACAGCCGGCGCCTATAAAGGTACTATGCTTGCAGGGCAGACTTATACCGTAAGCGGTGATATTACCATTAACGCGGGCGATACACTTTTAATTCAAAAAGGCGTAAAAATAAACATGACCAATGGCGCCAATTTTATCGTAAACGGTATCCTGTTAAGCTTGGGCACCAGTGATGCGCCTATAATAATTACAGATCCAAGCAAAACTAAAACAACCGGCGCATCTGTAGTTGGTACAGATCAGGCCTATGTTGGCGGCTGGGGTGGTATCTATTGCAGTAATACCAGTAATTTGGTAGTTATTAAATGGACACACCTTGACTTTGGTGGCCATGCTTTAGCTGCTTTGCCATTTGCGGCCAGTGCTGGTTTAGCTGCCGGCAACCAGTACATTTTATACTATGAAAATCCAAACGGGGTATTTGTTCTTGAAGATTCATGGTTGTACGGTTCGCCAGATGATGCAACTCGTTTTTATGGTGGTTATATCGATATTATGCGTAACACTATGGAAAAATGTGGCAGTGTTGGCGGCGACGGCTTCAATGCAAAAGGCAGTTCTTATGGGAACATGGCTTATAACCTGGTTATTGGCGGCGCTACCAATGGTACAAAAACTGCAAGTGACGGTACCCTGGGTGCCGAGTGCCAGTTTACCATGTATAACAACACTTATATTAATGACGGTTTCAGAAACACTGGTGTTTTTGGTGCGAGAAGCGGTTCTGTTGAAATTGAAAATAATTCACGCGCATTGGTATACAATAACCTGATGGTAGATTGCGATTTTGGCGCGCGTATAGCAGGCGGCCCTGCCGGTGCAAAAGTTTACCTGGCTGATACTACTTCAAGTACTTCGCAATTATTTGCTAAAACTGCTTATGGCTACAACTATAATTATGTTGACAATGCTGTTATGGCTGGCCAGATAGTACCTACAAGCGTAGCCCAGGCTGTAGTTACACATCCGCAAGCTACCGATATTCCAAACATGGCTTCATTCCTGGGTTCTTCTTATACTTTTGGTTTGGTTTATGACGGTACTTCATTAGTTGGAAAAAACAACCCGCTGTTTGTAAATTACCCGCTACCTGCTGCTGCAAACTTCTGGATTACGCAAGCCTCTGTTGACGGTTTTAACTTCCACTTACAAGCAGGTTCTCCTGCGGTTGGTAAAGGCACTACTAACGCCTCGCTGATTAAACCTATTATCCCTGCTAACGTTAAGATCGATGCCAACTTTGGCCCAAGCGAAATTACATTACCTGGAGCTGATATGGGTTGTTACCAATTGAATGGTAACGGTAACCATCACTAAATATGAATTACAGGAAAATAGGATTTTTAAGTTTTTTATTACTTGAACTATTTTCCTGTAGTAAATCAGGCAATTCAATTGCCGCTAAAAATGATACAACCGTAGTTGCTCCTCCAGTTACGGTTGTATCATTTCCAATGACGACATATGATCCGTCGGCGTTGGATACCACCAAATTATTCAATCCAATACCCGTCACAAATAACCTCGCCAGGACTGACCTGCTCGAAATTTCGGGCGTAGCGGCCAGCAGGATAAATCCGGGCATTTTATATATTCATAATGATAGCGGCAATTCTGCCCAGGTTTATTTGACCGATGGGACCGGTGCTAATAAAGGGACATTATCATTAACCACAGTAGGTAACCGCGATTGGGAAGATATTGCGGTTGGACCGGGCCCAATAGCCGGCAAAAGTTATATATATGTTGCAGATATTGGCGATAATGACGCAAAATATAGTTCGGTATTTGTTTACCGCTTCCCTGAGCCTGACCTGACCGGTATAGCGTTACCGCTGGTTACCAATATTGCCGCCGTGGATATGATAGAATTAAAATATCCGGATGGCCCGCGTAATGCCGAAACATTGATGGTCGATCCGCTGACAAAGGATATTTATATTGCCAGTAAGGAAAGTAATATTTCAAAAATATATGTTGCCCGTTATCCGCAAAGCCTAATTTCGGCAACCGTTTTAAGCCCGGTAGTACAACTGTACTTTAATAAAGCTACAGGTGGCGATATCTCTCCCGATGGCACTGAAATTTTACTAAGAAGTAATGATGCGATCTGGTATTGGAAACTCGCTGCCGGTACTGGGATCTCGGCAGGGCTTATTACAAAACCGCAACATGCGCCGTATGCTAACAACGAGCCACAGGGCGAAGGCATAGGCTTTGCTGCCGATGGTACTGGGTATTATACCGATACCGAAATAAAGGGCTATCCCGGCAAGCTGGCAACTATTTCGTTTTATAAAAGAAAGTGATCTACCATGAGAAATAATATTTTTTGCTTTTTCCTGCTCGCTGGTTTAATGGTTCCTGCTTTGGGCCGCAGCCAGGTTATTAATATGGTTTTTACCTCTGACGCACACTATGGTATTACCCGCCCAAAATTTCGCGGCGATACCAATGTGGCAGGCTATAAGGTAAATGCGGCCATGATACAGCAGATAAATACACTGCCTGCGCTTATGTTGCCAACCGGCAAAGTAGTTGGCCCTGTAGATTATGTTATACAAACAGGTGATATTGCCAACCGGATGGAGATACCTATCCAAAGTGCCGCAACATCGTGGGGCCAGTTTGAAAAGGATTATACGCACGATATTAAGCTTAGTGGCCATGACGGCAAACCTGCACAGTTACTTATTGTACCGGGCAACCATGATATATCAAACGCTATAGGTTTCAGTAAACCAATGAACCCTAAAACAGACCCTACCTCAATGGTTAAGATATATAACCTGATGTTAAAGCCAAAGAAAGTGATGACGAATGAGGCTTATAACTACGTTACCGATAAAATAAACTATTCGCGGAATATTAAAGGCATACATTTAATGTTTATCACCTTATGGCCCGATTCTGCCGAGCGGATATGGATGCAAAAAGATCTGGATACGGTTAAGCAAAATACCCCGGTAGTTATTTTTTGCCATGACCAGCCAACGTGCGAAAGCAAACATTTCACCAACCCGGTGGCGCCCTATAATATGACCGCTGATAATAAATTTGAAAACCTGACTGCCGAACATTACAAAGAAGGAAACGTAGCTTCAAAAGACGATGGCGCAACCAGCATTGAGCAGCGCGGATGGGTGAAATTTTTAAAACAGCATCCTAATATTAAAGCCTATTTTCACGGTAATAGCAACTACAACGAATTTTATGTTTATACAGGCCCCGATCATGATGTGGCCCTTAACATATTCCGGGTCGACTCGCCTATGAAAGGCAAATATTCTGCAAGCGATGAAAAGCTGTTATCGTTCCAGTTACTCACCCTTGATCCAAAATCACAAACCATAACAGCAAGGGAGTGCCTTTGGAACCCCGATCCATCAAATAAAGCACAAAAAATCATTTTTGGGGAAACTAAAGAAGTGTCACTTAAGGTAAATTGATTTAATAAATTTTAAGTGTTTGGATTACTGAGACCAAGGTTCAAATTTTCGTTATCACCAGTATCCCCACTGCCGGAAACGTAGTTAAATAGTTTGCGGGGAGCAACTTGCCTGGTAAACCTATTTCATCGAAATTTTTCTTGTATTCGTGCATGTGCCTGAAATCAGCAATAACAGCCTGTCCGCCTTTTTTTAGCACACGGGCAATTTCGCGGCAGGCGGTCATTCGCCCATCTTTATCATAAATATTATGGATACACATATTGCTGAGGATAACGTCAAATGTTTCATCAGCAAAACTCATGTTTATTACATTTTCGTTTAGCACTTCCACTTTATCCTTCACTCCCTCAATAGCCGCATTGTTTAAGGCTGCTTCGGCGTTATTACCTGTCAGATCTTCCGAGTTCCAAATATCTATACCGATAGATTTACCGGTTGACAACTTCTTTGCAGCACCTATCATTAATAGACCTTTGCCTGTGCCAATGTCCAGTACCTGTTCATCGCCCTTCCAGTCTATAAGCTTTAGCATACGGTCTCGGTGCTTGTATTTGCCGTGTAGTGAATAAAGCAGCATTAAAAAGCCTCCAAAAGCGCAACCAAAAGCCGACCACGCCAATCCACCGGTTATGAACTCTACCGACCATATCTTTATTACCGGGAAAAATATGACTACTACTGTAAGCGCTAAGGCAGCGAGGAAAAGATTGCGGATAACGCCGGGCGCATCAATGCCATAATTTACCTTTAAATTTTCCGTTTCAGCCATGAGAACTTTTCTTTGTTGCTAAAAATAAACAAATTTTAAAGAGAACATGGTTGATTTTGCTAAAGTAAAACCGCACTTTTACTTTTATCAGTTACAACGCTTATGAAAAGAAGGGCCCTTATAAAAGGAATGGCCGCGGCTATACCAGCACTTTTATTGTCAAAAACAATTACAGCGGCAAATATTTTAGCCGATGGCCATGAAATTGAAAGCGGGCCTTTCAAACCAGATTGGGCCTCGCTTGAGCAATATAAAGTGCCGGATTGGTTTAGGGATGCAAAGTTTGGGATTTGGGCGCATTGGGGCCCGCAATGCCAACCTGAGCGAGGCGACTGGTATGCACGGGGTATGTACCAGGAAGGAAGCGACCAATATAAATATCACCTTGAAAAATATGGGCATCCCTCCAAATTTGGATTTAAGGATGTTATAAACGAATGGAAAGCCGAGAGCTGGCAGCCCGAAGAATTGGTCAGCTTATATAAAAAAGCAGGCGCGCAGTATTTTATGGCGCTCGCCAATCATCATGATAATTTTGACCTGTATAATAGTAAACACCAACCCTGGAACTCGACAAAAATGGGCCCCAAAAAGGACCTTATAGCAGGATGGGCAAAGGCCGCTAAAAATAATGGGCTGCCATTTGGGGTAAGCGTGCACGCTGCACATGCCTGGTTATTTATGGATACCGCACAACGGGCAGATAAAAACGGGCCGCTTGCGGGTGTGCCTTATGATGGAAAAATAACCAAAGCCGATGGCAAGGGAAAATGGTGGGATGGCTACGACCCGCAAGACCTGTATGCGCAAAACCACCCGCTAAGCGCCAAAGAAGATACAGGAGCGCAGTGGGCATGGGGAAATGGTGCAATTGTACCTGATGCTGCTTATTGCGAAAAATTTTATAACCGTACTATGGAACTGATAGACAAATACGGACCGGAATTGATCTACTTTGATGATACCGTATTGCCATTAGTACCCATAAGTGATGTAGGCCTTAAGCTTGCTGCGCATCATTACAATAGCAGTATAAAGCGAAACGGAAAATTAAAGGCGGTTATTTATGGAAAGATATTGAACGAACAACAGCGTAAATGCATGGTGTGGGATATTGAACGCGGGCAAAGCAATAAGATAGAGCCATTGCCATGGCAAACAGATACTTGTATAGGGTCATGGCATTATGACCGCCGGATATACGATAAAAAGCGTTACAAAACTGCTAAAACAGTGATACATACCCTTGCCGATGTAGTGAGCAAAAACGGGAACTTTTTATTAAATATACCGGTCAGGGGTGATGGTACTATTGACAGTGAAGAACGGGCCATTGTAGAAGAGATTGCTGATTGGATGAAAATAAACAGCGAAGGCATTTTTGGTACGCGCCCATGGACGGTATTTGGCGAAGGCCCCGCAACAGACAGCGGCGCACCCTTGACTAAAGAAGGTTTCAACGAAGGGAAAGGCAAGCCTTTTACAGCCGATGATGTGCGGTTCACGACAAAGGAGGGTAAGTTATATGCTATTGCGCTTGGATGGCCTGGCGAACAGGGTAGTTTGATAAAAAGCCTTGGCCTTTCTTCCGCACAACTTAACGGGCGCAAAGTAACAGATATTTCCCTGCTGGGATATCCTGATAAATTAGAATGGGCACAAACGGCTGATGGGCTAAAAGTAAAAATGCCGGCACAACAACCTTGTAAAAATGCTGTTGTACTTAAAATAAGTGGCGTTATTACTTAAATCAGCCTTACTTTTAGAACTTTTAAATTTAGGATGAATTTTAGCTGTTATAAACAAAGATCATACTTACTGTCGTTTCTTTTCCTGATCGCTATTATTTTTAATTCATGCTTGCCTAAGCCCAAAGACCGTAAAAACATATCATTCAAACCTGTTATCGGTATCCATTATACCGAGGTAAAACGACGGTTGTGGACAGGCCGTTCATTTGACAGCCAGGGTTATGAAGTTAATCCCGAATGGCGCATGTGGTTCATGTCGAAAGATTCGGCCAGCATTTTTAGCCCGGATAGCAACCGGTTCCTTACTTTCCCGGTAATGCCCGATCATGATTCTCTATTTTATGTTGGCAACAGTTGGTTCAGGGCAAAAAAAGTAACCAGGGATAGTATGGTTTTCCAGGTGATGAAAGTAGAAACCCATACTATCTACTTACTGCATTCAAATTTATACATGACACTTTATGCCGATGATTATATCAAAAAGATAAAAGCTGACCTGCCTGCGTTGCAAAAAACGGATCATTTAGATACGGTATATGTGCGCGAAAGGGCAATGCTGGCCGATAAATACCCGGATACGGTGTTTGCCGCCCGCGTGCCTGTTGTACTAAAAAGCAGGTCGCCAATGGTTAAAGTAATTAAGCAGGAAGTTACAGCAAATGTGATGAACCGTTTTAATAATGCTGACTCCTATCTCGACCCGATTTATGATATTACCATCAATAAAGCCTACCAGGATTTCTATCACTCGTTCAAAGTAAGGGTAGACAACAAAGGGCAAGTGACGTTTGTAAAGGACCTTACCTTTGCTGACGATGCAGACACCGACATCCGCATTATAAAAGGAATAATAGACGGTTATTTAAAGCTTTACATACAGGCAATCCCCGGCAATACTTTAGGAATAACCCACGCCAGTATTATTACTTTGAATGTCCAGGGAAGGAAATAGTTTACAGGTTTAAAACCATTCCTATTCTTTTACCATCAAAAATAAGCGGGTTCTTTTCCAAAAAATGCCTTAGCTTATTTCCATTGCTTTTTTCGGATGAATACATTGTCGCATCAAAGAGTAATAAAAAAGCGCCCTGCATAATAATTGCCGAGCCATAACCACGTAACTTGTCGGAGTTATTGGAATTGCCACGATGGCTTAAATAGATACCTGTTCCAATATAAGCGACATCCAATCCGCCATTCACCAAAAATATAGTTTCAATTTTATGTTGCTGCTTTAAGCTTTCGGCAGGGGTAAGGGGTTTGCCTGCATTATGGACAGCACTTAAATAACCCGATACGGCCGCGCCCAGGTTCGCGATGTTCCATAACGCGTCCATCTGGTAAAAGTATTTTGTTGAGCCGGTTGTGTTATTGGAAGCAATGGTACCAACAGCGAGGTTGCCAACAGCCCAGCTACCCAACACCTCCATCCCGGATTTCTTGATATGCTCCCGGTTAAAATTGAAGGTTTTTAAGCTGTCCTGCGCGTAGGTATTGTAGCAAACAATTAAAAGGAAAATGGTTACAAGTTTCTTCATCGCTTACTTAACTGCCCTTATCATTCGGTATTTATTACCCATGTCTTTTTTAAGCTCGATGTATTTAAACCCCTTTTCGGTTAACAGGTCAACTGTTTCCTGCCCATAACTTTCATTGATCTCGAAAAACAACAACCCGTTAGCTGTCAAATTGTTTATGGCAAAATCGGCTATCGCTTTATAAAATATCAACGGGTCATCTTCGGGTACAAAAAGCGCGGTATGCGGCTCAAAGTTGGTCACATTGATGTGCATTTGCGATTTATCCTTCAAGGTAACATACGGAGGATTGCTGATTATAATTTCGAATTTCGGATTTTCGTCCCGATAGTTATCAGGATCGGATTTTAAATTTAATATGTCTGCTTCAATAAAATTAATTTCAACCTCATTCAATTTTGCATTTTGTTTAGCTGTTTGTAAAGCTTCGGGAGAAATATCTATTGCTGAAACCTGTGCCCCGTGCAAATTCTTTTTTAAGCTAATAGCGATACACCCGCTGCCGGTACCGATATCCAATAAATGAAAACTGCCAACTGGCAACTGCTCCCAATAGCTATCGGGACTGCTTACCGATGAAAGAACCCATTCCACCAGTTCCTCGGTTTCTGGTCTTGGGATAAGTACTGTCGGGTTAACCAAAAACTTTAGGCCATAAAATTCTGTATAGCCCAAAATGTATTGAATGGGCTTGCCTGTTTGCAACTGGATTAGGATATTTTGAAGTTGTTGTATTTGCTCTGATGTTATTTCTTTTTCAGGAAATGCTTTAATAGTTGCATTAGATAGATGGGTTATTTCGCTGATAGTCAATAAAATAATCGATTCGGTTTCCTGGCTGTCATATAGCGTTGTTAACCCTTTTTGAAAGGTTATAAATACATCCTTTATTGTTTTCACACAACAAAGTAACATAAAAGCTACTTTTGTAGTATGCCCAACCACCAAATATATATGCAGCGCTGCCTGGAACTTGCCGCATTGGGTATGGGCAGGGTTAGCCCTAACCCAATGGTAGGCGCTGTAATTGTGCATAAGGGCAATATAATAGGTGAGGGGTATCATCAACAATACGGGCAAGCCCATGCTGAGGTAAATGCAGTAAACCAGGTTATTGAAAAGCATAACAATTATGCAGATCTGTTAAAAAGCGCTGCTATTTATGTATCGCTTGAGCCTTGCGCTCATTATGGAAAAACGCCTCCTTGTGCCGATCTGATAATTAAGCATCAAATTCCAACTGTAGTAGTGGGTTGCCGCGATCCGTTTGAACAGGTGGATGGGAAGGGTATAGAAAAATTAAGGGGTGCGGGTATTGAGGTGATAACCGGTGTTTTAGAGAAAGAATGTAAATGGCTTAACCGCCGCTTTTTTACACGCGTACAAAAGCATCGCCCATATATTGTTTTAAAATGGGCACAGACAGCAGATGGTTTTTTTGCGCCGGATGATAGCAGTCAACTTTGGATCACGGGAAGCGAATCGCGCAAGCTGGTGCATCAATGGCGGGGCGAGGAAGATGCTGTTTTAGTGGGGAAAAATACTGTTGCTATTGACAACCCGCAGTTGAACGTACGGTATGGTAAAGGCAGAGCGCCAAAACGGGTAGTGATAGACCGTAGACTGGAGTTAGAGCTTGGTTTACACGTGTTCGATCAATCAGTTGAAACACTGATATTTAATGAAATTAAGACTGATATTGACGAAAAAAATAAATATATTGCACTGGAAGATTTTGACCGGTATGTGCCGCAATATATCTTATACCAGTTATACCTGCAGGATATTCAATCGGTGATTATAGAGGGTGGCGCTTACACTTTGAATACCTTTATCGAAGCGGGTTTGTGGGATGAGGCCCGTATTTTTACCGGCCAAAACAATTTAACAAAAGGAATAATATCACCGGCAATAAAAGGTAATATTGCTGAAGAATATTTATCCGGGACCGATACCTTACAGATCATATATAACTCATAATTATCCGATGCTCTACGTTTTTTTAAGTATTTGTTGCAGCGTAATAGTTTCTGTTATGTTAAAACTTGCCAAACGGTACCATATTGATGTGCTACAGGCAGTTACATGGAATTATTCGGCGGCTATATTCCTCACGTGGTTGTTATTTAAACCACAATTACTACCCCAGCAAAACATACATAGCAATATTTATTTATTAACAGGGGTACTATTGCCGGTTTTGTTTTTAATTATTGCCGCATCAGTAAGGGTTACGGGTATTGTGCGTACAGATGTTGCCCAACGCCTATCATTAATAATACCGATACTTGCCGCTTTCTTATTGTTTGCAGAAAAACTGACCACTATAAAAACTATTGGTATATCGGTAGGTATTATCGCCGTTATCTGTTCTATCCCGTGGCAGCAAAGCAGGGTTGAGCGGCGAACGGGAAGCGGGTCGTGGATGTACCTATTGCTGGTTTTTGCAGGATTTGGCGTTATTGATGTACTATTCAAAAAAATAGCGCTGTTTACCGACGTGCCGTATACTACATCGCTTTTTATAATTTATATACTGGCTTTTGCCGTGTCGTTCATTTTTTTGTTTATACAGATATACCGGAAAAAAACACGCTTTTCCTGGCCGCATATTTTAATTGGCTGGGCATTGGGTGTGGTGAATTTTGGAAACATATTATTTTATATAAAGGCTCATAAGGCATTGGCCAATGCTCCCTCAACGGTATTTGCTGCTATGAATATTGGTGTTATAGTTTTAGCAACATTAGTTGGACTGATAGGGTTTAAGGAAAAACTAACCACCCTTAATAAAATCGGCATTGTGTTAGCAGTTATAGCTATAGTAGTTATTACTAATTCTTAATCCTTTCATGCTGTTTGATGATACTTACCGGACGATTGAAAACCCATGCGAAGGTATATTTCGTGATCGCGGCAGCAAATTCTTAGCGTATGCTTTTCCGATAACGTCAGAAACTGAAATAAAAGAAATTGTCGGGGGCTTAAAAACCGAGCATCTCAAAGCCAATCATCATTGCTGGGCCATGCGGTTGGGTATCGACCGCTCTGTATTTAAAGTAAATGATGATGGTGAACCATCCGGTACTGCCGGGCGGCCAATTCTAAACATTTTGCTGTCGCGCGACTTGACTAACATACTTGTAGTGGTTGTGCGGTATTTTGGCGGTACGTTGTTAGGTGTGCCTGGGCTGATCAATGCCTATAAACAAGCAACCGAAGATGTATTGAACCACGCTGTTGTAATTGAAAAAACGGTTAATGATATCTATAACATCGCATTTGATTACCTGCAAATGAATGCTATTATGCGCATTATAAAAGAGGACGATCTTGTTATTATTTCACAGCAATTCGACAATAATTGTACAATGCAGTTGTCAATCCGCAAAATGCAGGTAAATCAAATCTTATCAAAATTGAATAATACAGAGGGTATAACCGTGAGTTATGCTCATTCGGTATAAATCTTATTATATAAATACAACCCTTTTTATTCCCCGTTTAAGGCATAAAATGCTTATTTTGGTCGGCTATGCAATCTTTTGAAATAGATAAAACCGACCTGCTGCGCATTAAAACCGCGCTTGAAGGGGACGATGCTGAATTACAGCTTGTTCTGCAGGAGTATCATGCTTCAGAAATTGCGTTGCTATTTGAAAAGCTGCCCCAGGAAGCTAAGGAAAGGATCATCAATATTCTTCCTACCGATATTGCATCAGAAGTTATTTCTGAAATGCATGAAGAACAGGACCCGGGCGAATTACTGATCGGCCTTGATCCCGAAAAGCGTTCGGAAATTATCGAGGAGCTGGATTATGATGATGCCACGGATATTATTTCGCAACTGGATGAAGATGAGCAGCAGGAAATATTAGAAGATATTGACCAGGAGGATGCAGATAGTATCCGTGCCCTGTTAAAATATGACGAAAATACGGCGGGTGGATTAATGAACTCCGACCTGATCAAGGTAAATATCAGCCTTGATAAAAAAGATGCTTTGGATGAGATCATCCGGCAGTCTGAAGAAATGGAGGAGTTTTATACTATTTATGTGGTAGATAATGACGATACTTTGCAAGGCGTTGTATCTATAAAAAATATTATAAAGGCCCATGCTGATGCGAAAATAAGCGACCTGCTTAAAGCTGACCCGGTTTACGTAAAGGCCGATCTTGACCAGGAGGAGGTTGCCAAACTAATATCGCAATATAATTTAACAACCATCCCGGTGGTTGACGAAAACATGAAGCTGCTGGGCCGCATTACAGTTGATGATATCATTGATGTAATGGAGCAGGAAAGCACCGAGGATATGTTAAAAATATCCGGTGTATCAGAAGATGAAGAACTAAGCGGTAACTGGAAAGAAGCTGTAAAAAGCCGTTTGCCTTGGTTAGTTATTAATTTAGGTACCGCTTATTTGGCTGCCTCTGTTATTCGGCATTTTGATGCTACGGTTGCGCAGATTCCTTCCATTGCCGCTTACATGACCATTATAGCCGGAATGGGTGGAAACTCGGCCACACAGGCACTTGCCGTAACCGTAAGGCGTATATCATTAAGTGACCTTACTGATAACCAGGCATACAATACCGTATTAAAAGAGTTTTTGGTAGGCTTGATAAATGGCGCTGCTAACGGCTTAATTGTATTTGTTATCGCTTTATTATACGATGCCAACCCTATGCTTGGCCTGGTATTGTTTTTGGCCATGACAGGTAACCTCATCATAGCCGGATTAACAGGTGCATCAATACCACTGGTATTAAAAAGAGTTGGGATTGACCCGGCTGTTGCATCGTCCATTATTATTACCACTTTTACTGATTGCGCCGGATTTTTATTACCTCTTTTCTTGGCAACCAAACTTTTGTTGCACCATTAAATTAAATAAGCTTTTATTGTAAATTTGACCACGAAATTAATAGTTATGCTACACCCAACATTTTATGCCCAGTTACCTTTAGTTGCAAAACTGTTTAAGGAACATAAGGTAAAAAGCGCCTATGCTTTCGGTTCGGTAATAAGCGATAAATTTAATACGGAGAGTGATATTGATTTGCTTATTAATTTTGAAGATGATGTAGACGAATTAGAAAGCGGCAAAATATGGTGGCATTTACATGATACTTTAAGAGATATTTTCAATAGGGAAATTGACCTGTTGGTTGAAAATTCTTTAAAAAACCCGTATTTTATTGAAGAATTAAACGAGAAAAAGCAATTGATATATGCGGCATGAAGTAAAAAAATATCTTTTTGATATTATAAGTTGCATTCAAAATATCGAAATGTTTATAGATTCTACAGATTTCGATGGATTTAAAAAAAATATAATGCTTCAACATGCGGTGGAAAGAGATCTCGAAATTATTGGGGAAGCAATGAATAATATACTGAAAATATATCCCGAAATTAAAATAACGAACGCAAGAAGAATAGTCGATACCAGAAATAGACTTATTCATGGCTATGATGGAATTCAACGGAGTCAGGTTTGGGATATCGTGATTACTCATTTGCCAATCTTAAAAGTTGAAGCGCAATCACTCTTAAAAGATTAATATACATATATATGACCGAAGTAAGATATAACTGGACAAAGGAAGAGATAGCAGAAATTTATCATAAACCCTTATTAGATTTGGTTTATGAAGCAGCAAGTGTGCACCGCGAGAATAAGGATTATTCGGAAGTTCAGATCAGTTCGTTAATATCAATAAAAACAGGTGGCTGCCCCGAGGATTGTGCCTATTGCCCGCAAGCGGCGCGTTACAATACCGGTGTTGATGTACATGCTATTATGCCTAAAGAAGAAGTGATTGCCGTGGCCCAAAAAGCTAAGGACGGCGGCGCTTCAAGACTTTGCATGGGCGCGGCGTGGCGCGAGGTACGCGATAACCGCGATTTTGATAAGGTGATAGATATGGTAAAAGCCGTAAACGAGCTGGATATGGAAGTATGCTGCACGCTGGGCATGCTAACCGAATCGCAGGCGCAACGTTTGGCAGATGCCGGCTTATATGCCTACAACCATAACCTGGATACATCAGAAGAAGATTATAAAAGAATCATTACTACCCGCACTTATGATGAGCGTTTAAAAACCTTAGAGCATGTACGCAAGGCTAAAATAACCGTTTGCAGCGGTGGTATCATCGGGTTAGGCGAAACAGTAAGTGACCGGATATCAATGCTTAAAACGTTATCTAATCTGCCTAAGCATCCCGAATCAGTTCCTATTAATGCTTTGGTTCCTGTACAGGGTACGCCATTAGCCGATCAGCCTCGTGTTTCTGTTTGGGATATGGTGCGCATGATAGCCACTACCCGTATCATTATGCCAAAAACAGTGGTGCGCTTATCTGCAGGCCGTACAGAAATGAGCGTGGTTGAACAGGCATTTTGTTTTATAGCAGGCGCTAATTCTATTTTTGCAGGTGAGAAGTTGTTAACCACACCAAATCCATCTTTTGATAGTGATATGGCGATGTTTGAATTGCTGGGATTAACCCCACGTAAGGCATTTAAGAATGGCAGGCCAAATGAGATCAAAGAAATAAAAGAGATGAGTATTAATGAGGTGATATAAATTAGTAAACTTATGATAACCCATCAAAAATGGCAAGGAAAAAAAGTAATAGTAATTTACCATCTTTTGATGAACTTATAATACCTACAGTTAAAGCATTACTAAAGTTAGGGGGGTCAGGTTCGGTTGAAGAAATAAACAATTATGTTTATGAAATTGCGAATATTTCTGAAAACGTTTTGCAAGTTTTTCATGGAGAAAGTGGTACTATCAAAGAAGTCGATTATCGTCTTGCCTGGAGTAGAACTTATTTGAAAAAATTTGGGTTACTTGAAAATTCCTCACGCGGAATTTGGGCCTTATTAAAGCCGGATATTGATGTATCAAATTTAGATAATACTGAAATCGTACGTTACGTACGTGAACAATCCAAGCCAACTGAAAAAGAAATAGTAGATTCTATTCCTAATAGGGTTGAAGCGGAAGTTGAAGCGGAAGTTGATAACGCAGAAGAGTGGAAAGGTCAATTACTTAAGATTCTTTATAGCATTACTCCATCAGCTTTTGAACGATTGGCACAAAGGATTCTCCGTGAAAGTGGTTTTTCTCAAGTCGAAGTAACGGGAAAAGTTGGAGATGGAGGAATTGATGGCAAAGGTATTGTTAGAGTAAGCGGACTATTAAGTTTTCATGTTATTTTCCAATGCAAACGGTATAAAGGTTCTGTAAGCCCAAGTCAAATTAGAGATTTTAGAGGCGCAATGCAAGGCCGGGCTGATAAGGGCCTTGTAATCACAACAGGCACTTTTACAAGAGAAGCAATTAAAGAAGCTACGCGTGACGGGGCACCTCCGATTGATTTAATTGATGGCGAAATTTTATGCGATAAGTTAAAGGAACTTAAATTAGGTGTGACAACGAAATTAACTGAAACGGTCGAGGTTAAAAATGAATGGTTTATTAATCTTTAAGTTTATGCGAATTAAAATTAATACTACGTGGGAAGAAGATTTGGAAGAACGTAGGCAGTTTTATGCTAAGCTTACTTATTCTGAGCGATTGTATTATTTTATGCGAGCCCATAAAAAATTCAATTTTCACAAAATCCTGATAACGTTTGTTGATTTAAAAATTTGTAATGCAAAAATTCAAAAGGGACCGTATGTAGAATTATTTATTCCTGACAAAGAATTTAACTTTTATAACGATTATAACAACTACAACCCTTTCAACTAAACTTACACCCTCGCGCCCAAAACCGCACGCCATGCCCACCGTGTTGCACCGTTTAGCCCTTTCCAGCTATCTACAAATTCAATAATATCATCCAGGCATTTATTGGCAAATTTTTGCTTGAAGTTTTTGGCGGCAACTTTATAAACATGATCCGGGTTTTCCACGCCGATGCGTTCGTAAATTTCGCGCTTTACGTACATGGTGCGCACAAACAGGATATTGAACAGAATAACATAGCTATATAAAGTGCGCTTAACATACCCTGCTTTTGAGGAATAATCTTTTAATAACGCTTTGGTGAACAGGATATGCCTTGCTTCCTCAATATTATGCAGGTCGAACATCTTGCGTAGCACCTGGTAAACCTGCGGGTTTTTGCGGGCATAATTGCCGTAAACATCCGTCACCAACTCGACCGAAACGCTGCCCATAAACAGGTAATCGGCAGGCAGGTATTTGTTAGAGAAATGCCCGAAGAATTTATGTAGGCGCGTTTGGTTAATTGGCTTTCCCCCAAGTTGCGTAATAGCCTTTTCAAACATTTCCTGGTGCCTTAATTCTTCCACCATTTCCCGTATTAAAAAGCGGTGTTCCACGCTATCAATAGGTAATGAGAGCATGTGGCGGGTCATAAACAGGCAAAACAACAATTCGCCCCAGGCGTAGGAGGCAATTACCTGTACCAGTTCATGCCGGCCCAACTCCAGTTTTTGTGTAGGGGTAAGGGTATCGTAAATATCAAGCCCTTGCAGTGATGCTAATACTTCGGGTAAAAATATTTCATCAGGTTTTGGTTCCTCCTGCCATGGGATATAAGTATCCGGCATAAGGGGATGTTCCTTACTTATTTTTATTAACCGCTCAATTTCCTTTACATCCATACTGTAAATATACGATGTATAGCTGCCGTGAGTTGCGTGTATAAAATATTAATCAGCAATAATCTTTACATCAATATTGCCGCGGGTGGCTTTTGAATACGGGCAACCCCGATGTGCGGTATCTGCAAGTTTTTGAGCCTGCTCCGTAGCTATTCCCGGTATATGCACATGCAGTTCTGCAGATAATGCAAAACTTGCTTCACTTTCCTTATTAAAACTGATGTGCACGTCGACAGTAGCTTCACTTACGTCAACCCCGTCTCTCTTCCCAACGGAGCCTAACGCGCCTAAATAGCAACTTCCCCATGCGCCAGCAAACAATAGTTCGGGATTGGCATAGCCATCTTCGCTGCCACCCATGGCTTTGGGCACCTTCAACTCAAGGTCTATTACTCCGTCTGATGATTTGATATGGCCGTTGCGCCCACCTTTTGCGGTAACTACGGCAGTATATAATTTTTCCATGATAAATATCTTTTGTAAGCAACTCTTTAACCGCTATAATGTTTGGTACGCAGGTTAATTACCAACAATCCGCGCCCGTTTGATATAATCCAGTAATGGAAAATTACGCTTTAAGTACATATTACCACCGGCAAACACCGAATCCTGTTTCCCGGCCCTGATGCCGCCGCCCGAGTTTTCGCCATATTGTGCGTAAAGCGCATCGGCTATATCCATGCCTTTTATAACCTTTGCAAAAGGTACAAAGTTTTGGGTATCCAACGGCATGCGGTTATCACGCAGGTTGATGAAAATTTGCGTGGTGCGGCCATTGGTATTTTTAAAGGCATAGGCCACCATTCCGCGGGTATTGGATTGTTTTCGGGGATCATCTGGAATATTTTTATTGCGCCATGCCTGCGCAACTTTAGGGTTGTCGGCTATCCCAAACTGCGCCCATGTGCCTGCACGGACACGGAATACTGCGGTATTATCATAAAATCCATTCCGCACTAAATTATAAAACCGGTCTACACCGTTTGGCGACCATTCGCGCGTAACCTCCATGGTAATATCGCCTTTTGTAGTTTCGAGCAGAACTTTGAATACAGCAGGTGCCTGTTTACTAAATGCCGGATCATTGGGATTGAGGAGTATTGCCTGCGATTTGCAGTCAAAGAAAGAAACAATGATCAGCAGGGTGGTGAAAAGTATATTTTTTGGCATAATATTTTTAAGTTTCTCTCTGGCAACAGGCTTATAAAAATGATAAAATTAAGCTGTATTTGAGCAATTTAAGTGAAGATAATGGAGGTGTTTAACAGAATAAATTTTGAAAAAAGTAATTTTTAAGAATTTTTTAATGTTTTGAAATTTACATTTTTAGTGATTATTGTGGATAATATGCGTGTGAATAACCCTAACTTAAAATAGTAAAAAATGACTGTAAATCAATGAATGAAAAAGCGCTTAAAATGTTAAAAACCTCGCTATTTAATGTTAATAAACTGTTAATAAAAAGTATAAAAAAAACTTGCCAAATCGTACAGATGTCCTGATATTGAAATCATCAAGAACGACGTACTTTGACAGCCTTACAGGAATAACAGAAAGTGAATCGGGCAAATCTTCGGAAGCGCTAAAGATCACGGGAAAGCCTGGAGTTACACGAAAAATGAAAATCCGAAAGGAATTGAAAAAAGAGTGTGATTAAAACGGGGTATTATGAGGATGGTTAGTCTTTTACGGAGGACGGGCAATCAGAATAATGACCTTGAAGCAATCAGTGTTAGCAAACAATGATCGTCAGCAGACCTGAAAAAGGAAGACGCATCGGAGTTGGAGAGAGAAACGAGAGAGTTAGTGTCCGCAAGGATGATAACTAAACCGCCATCACGAAAACAGAAAATGTGTGGGAATTTGAAGGAATAAAGACAATGTCAGCGTTGGCACTAATAACAGTGAGGAGATCAGGTCGGTCAGCTTACACAAAACTTGGTTCTTTTGGATGGCTATGGTCAGCCAAAGGGAAAAACGGGAGATTCAAATCGAAAGAGGCGGCTCCCGTTTTTATTTTATATCATTTTTTAAGCATTAGAACCGTTGTTTTTACTTTTCTGCAAGGCTTAAAATAACTAATTTAGCCGGGTATGCATAAGGACGGAAAAAGTAAAACGGGTGGAAGCGGTAAAAAGAAAATATTTGTTTTAGATACCTCTGTGATTTTGTACGATCACAATGCCCTCGAAAGCTTTCATGAACATGACGTAGCTATACCTATCCAGGTTTTAGAAGAACTGGATAATATGAAAAACGGCAATGATACCCGCAACTTTGAGGCCCGCAGTTTTATAAGGCTGATGGACGACCTGTCGCACAATAACTTAATAAACGAATGGCAACCGCTTAATGGCAGCACCAAGGGCAGCTTTAAGGTAATATTGGATACCAAAGCCATTGCTGCCGATGCTAAAGCAGTTTTTGGATCAGAAAAAATAGACCACCGCATTTTAAACGCCGCGCTATGTTTACAGGAAGAGAACCCGGATAAAAAGATAGTGCTGGTATCTAAAGACATTTGCCTGCGGTTAAAGGCCAAGTCGCTCAACGTACATGCGGAAGATTACGAAACGGGAAAAATTAAAAACCTGGATGAACTGTATACCGGTAAAACAACGTTAAATGGCGTAGCCGATAAACTGATAACCCAGCTAAACAAACAGGAAACAGCACTCATTAGCGACTTTGATATTTCGCCATCAGCAGGCAATAAGTTTTATATATTAAATGGCAAAACTAAAATCGCTTCGGCGTTCTACAATAGCCAAACCGAACAGTTAGAAAAAATAACGGAGCAGCCTATATTTAATATCCACCCCAAAAATATTGAACAGGCTTTTGCTATTCATGCCTTGTTAAACCCGAATATTAAACTGGTTACTATACAAGGTAATGCGGGCACAGGTAAAACTTTGCTGGCTTTGGCGGGCGCGTTGGAGCAGCGTAAAAACTATCGGCAGATATATGTTACGCGGCCAATTGTGCCGCTGAGCAATAAGGATATTGGTTTTTTGCCGGGCGATATTAAATCGAAAATAGACCCTTATATGGCGCCTATTTGGGATAACCTGAAGTTTATAAAAGACCAATATGCAGATGATGAAAAAATGCAGGCAAAAATTGACGAGCTGGTTACTACCGATAAAATATCCATTGCGCCGCTGGCATTTATACGCGGGCGTACATTAAGCAAGATATTCTTTATAGTTGATGAGGCGCAAAACCTAACCCCGCACGAAATAAAAACCATCATCTCCCGCGCAGGCGAGAACAGCAAATTTGTATTCACCGGCGATATTTACCAGATTGATACCCCGTATTTAGATGCGGAAAGTAACGGCCTATCCTATTTAATTGATAAGGCCAAAGAACATCCGCTTTATGCCCATATCACCCTGCAAAAAGGGGAGCGAAGTGAATTGGCTAATTTGGCTACTGAGTTGTTATAAACGAATATGAAAAATCTAATTGTCTTTTTAATATTATCTTGTTTAGCAAGTCTATCAAAAGCTCAATCGGTGAAGTCTTTCGATTTAAAAGGCCATGTAATGGAAGTTGCGGATTACAAATACGATAAAACTGATCCAACCATTTTAAAAAAGCCTAAAAAATCAATTTCGAAATTTGATAAGCAAGGTAATGTATTAGAAAATATAGAAATATCTTCTACAGGCGAAGTAATAAGTAAATCAGAATATGTTCAAACAAACAAGAAAAACGTAACTGTTAACGACTATGATAAAAATAGTAAACTTACAGCAACGTCTATTTTTGTATATAATGATAATCATCAACTTATTGAGTTTAATGAAACTTATAACACTGGTAAAACTGACACGGGTTTAGTAGGTAAACTCTTCAAAAATGATCGGGTTCCATTAATGAAAAAAACATACAAATATGATAAGTCCGGTAACGTCACAGAAGAAGATTCATATTTCCGAAATGTTCTCCATGATAAAAGGGTTATTTTATATAATAAAAGTAATGTAAAAGTTGAAGAAAATGGATTTGACAAAAACGGTACTTTAACATATAAATCAATATTTAAATACGACAAATCTGTTAATCTAATTGAATCTGAAATAAATTACACTACTGGTAATGAAAATATAAAAGGTATAAGTCAATATAGTAAACACGATAAATATGGAAACTGGTTATCTCAAACTTACCAGAATAATAGCGATAAATGGCTTATTGAGAGAGTTGTCAAATATTACTGATTGTAAAATTTTTGGTTTAAATAGGGCTAACCACACTATCCGTCACCTTAGCAATATCATTACTTATCTTATTAATAAAACCCAATTGCTCTTTTAACAGGTTATAAGATGTTGTTGCGTTTTCAGCGCTTTCATTAACTATCTTTTCCCCGATAAACTCCACACGCTTGCCATTCAGCTTTTTATTGCTTTCATTTAATACCGCTATGCTTTTCTTAACTGATTTTAAAATATCTGCCTGCGGGTTGTGCAGGCCCTTTACGGTTATTTCAGATGCTATAGTAGCGATATACGAAGAAAGAATATGGCTCAATACCACAAATTTATGTATGTCCTTTATATGGCGTTGTTTACTTTTGGGTTCCGAGGTCATGCGCTCGAACATCGCTGATAAGTTGGCCGATTTTACAAATACATCTTTGCGGGCCAGTTTATATTCGGTGGTGCTTACCACTTTTCCGGTAATACTTTCTGCGATTTTTACCAGGTAGTTTACATTGGCAGTGATAACATCTGCCAGGTTTTCCTTAACCTGTTCCGATTCCCAGCTTGGGAATAACCAATAGCTGGCTATAAAAGCAATAGTAGAACCTATCAACGTATCAACAATACGCTCTTCTGCAATATCCAAATGCCCAACGCCCAAGAATTTAAACAGGATCAATACATAGGGGGTCATAAAAATAACACTGACAATATAATTTAACCGCTGAAAGCTGTAAGCACCCACCATAAATACCACCATAAACGTAAACTGCACATCGCCGTTTGGTATAAATATTAAAATCAATACGCCAATTATTCCTCCGGCTATAGTCCCCAATAAACGCTGGTAATTACGCTGTTTAGATAAGCTGTAGCCCGGTTTTAATATCACAATAATGGTTAACAGCACCCAATAGCTATGATGCCCAAGCGATAGTGTTTTTGCAGCGACAAAACCTACTAAACAAACTAAAGACACCCTTAGCGCATGCTTAAAAGCAGCAGAACTCCACGAAAAATTATCGAAAAATATGTTGGGTGCAAAATCCTGGTGTGTTACAAAACGGGAGTGGTCAACATTACGGCTATTCTCTATCAATATTTTTGAGGAGCGGGAATTATAGTAATTAAATATATTCTCGATCTCCTGGTTCAGATCGCGCAGGTTGATGAGTATTTTCTTTAGAACAAGATTACTGGTTTCCTGGCTATTTTTGCCGATGGCGTCGATCTTCAGTTTTAACTGCTCCAAAGCCGGGTTAAAATTGTACAGGTCCTTATATCTTGTGTTGGATAATACGGCGTAGCCAATATTCTCCAGCTCATTGGCCATTTCCTGTATCAGGACGGCCATTTCATCCAATACACCTATATCTTTAAATTTTTCGCGGATAGCTGCATAATCATAGTGTGTAGCCATGATATGCTCAAACATATCTACCAAGTCGATAAAAGTAAGCAACAGTATGCGGCTGGCATTGGTAGATTCTTTTACAACCTGCCTGCTTTTAAAAAGCAATTCCCTAACCGCATCCTGGTGCTGACTTACCTGTATTTGCTGCGATACCAGCTTACGGTAATTGGCATCTATATCGGTATCCGGCAGGTAAAAATCAGCTTTAATCCTTAAAAATTTAACAATATCGCCAATGTTTTCGCCCAGTGCCTGTTGTGCTGCACGGTATGGGCGTATGCTAAAGAACAGCAAACTAAACAGCATATACCAAACACCGCCGGCCAAAATGCTTGCACTGTAGGGTACAATTTGCGATGGAGGATTGTCCCTGTCAATCATAAACACCATGATGAGCAATGAAGCGGTGCCAACAGAAGCGGCACGGTTGCCATAAACAGTAAACATGGAAAACAAAAAGGAAAACAAAGTCACTTCCAGCCCCAATGTAAAAACGTTTAAACGCGCATACCCGGTAGCGACCGCGACTATGAATAAACAGATATTACCAATACCCATCGCATTGCGCTTATGTATAACCGGGCCGGGATTGTCGACTACGCAAATACAAATTGCACCCAAGGAGAGAGCAATACCAAGATCAAAATTGTTGAAATATAATAATACTAACGCCGGCAGTAAAATACCTGTAGATATGCGCAGTCCATCAGAAAAATACTGGCTAAAGAAGAAGCTTTTTATCTCTTTGGATTGCAGGCTCATCGCGATTGTTTGTGTTTAATAATTGGCAGGCAAATTTACAAAAATTATATTGTGTTGCTGTTTTTGTAATCAATTTTCCTATTAATTGACAATTACGTTAATAATTATTCAATTTTTGCTGATTTTAATTTAATATATTTTAAATTCACAGCAATTATAATAAGCAATAAACCCAACCATACTTTTTTTGTTAACACTGCATCCTATGTCATCAACGTTAAAACTCGGCCAAAGAGAAACAGCTTTCAATAACGAGGTTGTTACCCGTTTTGAGTTATATAACAGCCTGTTCCAAACTTTACCCTTTTACCAGGTGAAAGATACCGGAATTTTATTGCCATTTTTCAGTTCGCATTGTGAAAAGGGGGCCATTAAACAACAATCGCCAACCTTTATTATCGAATCATTTTTTAAAAAGTATGTACCTGATATTGATCACCGGGAGCAAATTAACCGTTTATTCCGGTTTATACAATATATAGAGCGGCAGGTAGTTTTGTTTGATGCGATAGAAGATTCGTCATTCAGTAAATTGGGCCGTACCGATGATATTGGTACATTGCAAAGTTTGTTGCAGCAAGCCGCGGTAAGCGATGATGCAAGAAAGGATATCAGTGAAAAATTAAAAGATTTTTCACTGCGCCTGGTACTTACCGCGCATCCTACCCAATTTTACCCCGGTACAGTATTAGGTATCATGACCGACCTGATAGAGGCCCTTAAAACAAATGATATTAACAATATTGATGTTTTATTACAGCAGTTAGGTAAAACACCATTCTTTAATAAAACATCGCCAACACCGGTAGATGAAGCGGTTAGCCTGGTTTGGTTTTTAGAGAATACATTTTATCATGCCATATCGGCCATACAGGCTAAACTGGAGGATGAGTTTGCTATCGACATTGACAGTCCGCATCAAATACTGGAGCTTGGCTTTTGGCCGGGCGGCGACAGGGACGGAAACCCCAACGTTAATACGCAAACCACAAAAGATGTTGCGGCTTTGTTAAGGCAGATCATATTCCGTTGCTACTATCGGGATTTCAGGGTATTAAAGCGCAGGATAACCTTTAGGGGAATAGAGAAAACAATGGCGAGACTGGAAGCTATGTTTTATGAAAATGCGTTTACCAAACAACCCGCCGACCCAAAGAATGTGCAGGATGAGATATTGTCTTTATTACAATCTATAAGGCAAACGCTAACCACTAATCACGATAGCCTTTTTGTAGATATTGTAGATCATTTCAGGCAAAAGGTGCAGCTATTCGGCTGTTATTTTGCTACGCTGGATATACGACAGGATAGCCGGATATTACGTAAGGTTTTTAAATATACTACAGATAACGCAAAAACCGGTACGCCAGCCGGATACGAGGACTTGAGTGAAGAAGGTAAATTGAAATCCATTGCTTTTAAGGAAGTAAACTTTTATTGTCCCGATGATGCGGATGATATGACGAAGGATACCATGGATACCATCAGGCTGATGAAACAAATTCAGCAATCTAATGGCGAAAAGGCCTGCCAGCGATTTATCATCAGCAATTGCCAGCAGGCATCGGACATATTGCAGCTGATAGACCTGTTTTTATGGAGTGGCTGGAAAGCTGAAAGCTTGAGCGTTGACTTTATGCCCTTATTTGAAACGGTGAACGACCTACAGGTTGCCGCGGAAGTAATGGAGCAGCTTTATACGCATCCGTTTTACAAAGCACATTTAACAAGGCGGGGCAATATGCAATCCATTATGCTTGGCTTTTCGGACAGTACCAAAGATGGCGGTTATTTAATGGCCAACTGGTCTATTTATAAAGCCAAGGTTGAATTGACCGCTATGGCGAGAAAGTACAATATCAAGCTGGCATTTTTTGATGGCAGGGGCGGGCCGCCGGCAAGGGGCGGCGGCAAAACACATCGTTTTTACGCTTCAATGGGTAACGAGATAGCCAACGAACAGATACAATTAACTATACAAGGCCAAACTGTAAGTTCACAATACGGCTCTATAGAAACGGCGAGGTTTAATATTGAGCAACTGATAAATGCGGGGGTAATATCGTCACTGCACCCCAATAAAAATGACCTGCTTAGTAATGAACAAAAAGGATTAATTACCAATATGGCAGATGAAAGCTATAAACTATTTATGGCCTTGCGTGAGCATCCTTTGTTTGTGGAGTATTTAGAAAAGTTTAGTCCGCTTAAATTGCTTTCTAAAATTAACATCAGCAGCAGGCCGACCAAACGCAATGCAGACGCACCGCTTAAACTGGAAGATTTGCGCGCGATAAGTTTTGTAACCGCATGGAGCCAGTTAAAACAGAGCATACCGGGTTTTTATGGTGTAGGCACCGCATTGAAGAAAATGAAGGACGAGGGGAATTGGGGGGAAGTAGCGCATTTGTATAATACATCCGGTTTTTTTAAAACTATGCTGGATAACTGTATGATGTCCATGTCCAAATCAGATTTCAGGGTGACGGCTTATTTGGAGAAGGACGAGAAGTTCGGCGCGTTTTGGAAAATGCTGAAGGATGAATTTGAACTTACTAAAACTTTATTGCTTGAATTGACGGGTAATACGGTTTTAATGGAAGATTCGCCGGTCGACCGCCGTTCAATAGCTATCCGTGAACGGATTGTATTGCCGCTGGTGCTTATACAGCATTACGCCCTGCAATGCCTGAATAATAATACCGATGCCGAACTGGCCGATGTTTATAATAAACTGGTGATAAGAACGGTATATGGCATTGTTAATGCAGGGAGGAATTTGGCGTAAATCTTGCCCCGGAATTTTTAAAGGTATTTGTAAGGTTTTTTAAACCAAATGGTTTCAATTTTGTTAAACCAGTGTTATAACCTTAACGTCCTTTAGAAATGAAAAAGCTGATCTGTATCTTGTTGGTTGGGAATGTTTTGTTTGCGTATGAATCTTGCCAGGATAACAAGCATGCCAAAAATTATAATGATAAAACAATGACTGACGACGGGGGGCTATATTTCATTAAAAACGGGCTTGAAGGCGGACTGACAGAAATAAAAGCATCCAAATTAGCTAAAACCAATTCAACCAACCCAAGGGTCATCAGCTTTGCCAATATGATGATAGCCGATCATAGCAAGACCGGGGCGGAACTAAAAACAATAGAAGCCGCTAAAATGGTAGATGCGCATGATGCCATAAATAAAGAACATCAACAAAAAATAGCCGCGCTTTCATCCAAAACAGGCGCGGAGTTTGACAAAGCTTATATAGAAATGATGATAGCCGACCATGAAAAAGCTGTAGAACTATTTACCGATGCCACTAATAATACCAGTAACCTTATACAGGATTTTTCGCGTAAGATACTGCCTGTTATTCAAATGCATTTAGACTCGGCAAAGGCTATTGGGGCTACATTAAAATAACTTTAATTGTTGTTGCACAGGTGGTTTGGCCTTGCCAAATATGGTGCGTCCACCATATTTCCACGAATTATTTCTTTCCTGCTCAATAACCTTGTCAAAATTGGCATTGGGTATAAAATCCTGCTCGGCCCTTTGGGCTATACTGGTTAGCCGCTTTATTGCTTCATTTTTTTCGGTAAACCCCAGTTTGGCTTTATGTATAGCGGTTTGCAGCACGCCAATAGTTTCGTCATAAACCTTTATTGGGACGGGGAACGGGTGCCCGTCCTTACCGCCATGCGCGAAGGAGAATCTCGCCGGATCTTTAAAGCGGCTGGGTGTGCCGTGTATCACCTCGCTTACTAAGGCTAATGATTGTAGTGTCCTCGGGCCCAAACCTTGTAATAATAACAATTCTTCAAAATCTTTAGGTTGCTTTTCATGTGCCAGCCATAAAACAGCACCCAAACGTTTCAAATCAACATCCTTCGCCCTCACATCATGGTGCGATGGCATAACCAGCTTGTTAATTTCCTTTAACATCATATCGGGGTTTTCTGCTGCAATTTGCATCACACCTGCCCTCGAGCCACTGGCTTGCTTATCTGCCATATTTAAAATATAGCCGTTATTTTTTCCATAAATGGAAGTGTGCGGGTCATTTACAAAAGAGGTAAGTGAATCAGAATGCCAGTGGTAACGCCTCGCGGTGCTGCTTTGGTCGCTCATGCCTTGCTGCACCACGCTCCATTTGCCGGTATCGCTTAAAATAAAATTATGAGTATACAACTGAAAGCCATCCTGTATGGCGGTATTATCCACCTTGGCGCTTAGCTTGCTGCATTTAACCAGGTAATTGCCATCGAGACCGGTACGCTCGCTTATTTTTATTAATTCATCAGGCGTTTGTTTGGAATATTTGCCTTTGCCGCCGCAAATATAAATACCTAATTCTTTACTATGTGGATTGATGGCCCGTTTTAAAGCGCCCATAACCGAGGTGGTAATGCCTGAGGAATGCCAGTCCATCCCCATAACTGCCCCCAGGCTTTGAAACCAGAAAGGGTCGCTTAAACGGCGCAACACTTCGTCTTTGCCATAATCCATCACAATGGTTTCTACAACAGCTAATCCTAATTTAGCCATCCGCTCTGCCAGCCATTGCGGCACGTAGCCATAATGTAATGGCAGGTCTGCACTTCCCGAACGCTTCATGCTAACAAATTTAGCAAAATATTATTAATTAAATGCTGCATACAGGTAAATCAATTCATTATAATATTTACATTAGTCTACCAATATGAATAAACTGTTCACCTTTTTGCTATTGTTAAGTGCAAGTCTGCCGGCCATTGCCCAACCTGCGCCAAAGCCTTATGGGCCAATATCATCGGCAGCGCAATTAAAATGGCAGGAAACAGAAATGTATTGCCTCATCCATTTTGGCCCGGATACTTATACCGATAAAGAATGGGGTTATGGCGATGAAGATCCGCAAATAGTTAACCCGACCCAATTTAACGCTATGCAAATAGTTGGGGCGGCGAAAGCGGGTGGCTTTAAAGGCGTTATCGTAGTTGCCAAACATCATGATGGCTTTTGCTTATGGCCGACTAAAACAACCGAACATAATATCTCGCATAGCCCATACAAAAACGGCAAAGGCGATTTGGTGCAGGAATACCGCGAAGCTTGCGACAAACTCGGCATGAAACTGGGCATTTACTGCTCGCCGTGGGACAGGAACAGCGCGCTTTATGGCAAGCCCGAATATGTTACCGATGTTTACCGTAAACAACTGGAAGAGCTTTATACGCATTACGGCCCAATATTTATAACCTGGTTCGACGGTGCCAACGGCGGCGACGGCTATTATGGCGGTGCAAAGGAAACAAGAAAAATTGATCGTTCTACTTATTATGGTTGGGATACAACCTGGGCCATCGTGCGTAAACTGCAACCTGGCGCTGCAATTTTTGGTGATGTTGGCCCGGATGTGAGATGGGTGGGTAACGAGAACGGAACGGCCGGCGAAACCAGTTGGGCCACCTATACGCCACATGCGCCGGTAGAAGGCAAAATACCCGGCAATGGTTTTGTAAAGGATAAGGAAGGGATTGAAGGACACCGGGATGGTAAATATTGGATACCTGCAGAATGTGATGTGCCATTACGCCCGGGATGGTTTTATCATGAAAGCCAGGATGGAAAGGCGAAATCGGCGGATGAGCTAATGCAGCTTTATTACAAAAGTGTAGGCCGGGGTGCATGTCTCGACCTGGGTTTATCACCCAACAAACTTGGAGAAATTACTTATGACGATGCTTCACAATTAAACTTGTTTGGTTTGCGTTTAAAAAATACATTTTCTAATAACCTGGCGAGAGGTGCAAACTTAAAGGCAAGCAATATCCGTGGTGACAATAAAGCGAAGTTTGGGCCTGGAAAGTTGCTGGATAAGGATAGGTACAGTTATTGGGCTACAGATGATACCTGTAAAACACCACAGCTTACGATAAATCTGCATAAAGCGAAAACCTTTGATATTATTCGGTTGCGTGAAAATGTAAAGTTGGGCCAACGAATAGAAGGAATCGCCATAGATGTTTATGAAAGCGGGCAATGGCAGGAAATTGCAACCGCTACAAGTATAGGAGCCAACAGGTTGATTAAATTGCCGAAAGAAATTACTGCAAGCATGGTTCGTTTAAGAATTACAAGATCGCCGGTTTGTATAGCTTTGAGTGATTTTGGGCTTTATAAAGAATTTGAATTAGAACCATTTCGTACTATTCCAACTAAATAATGATGATGAAATATAAAATAGTAATAGCCGCTTTACTTTTAATTTCCACAGTTAAAGTAAACGCCCAGGAAGCACCCTTGTTTGATGCAGCCACCACGCCGCAGTTAGTATCCAAACAATTCAGCTTTACCGAAGGGGCTTCTGTTGATAAAAAAGGGAATGTGTTTTTTACCGATCAGCCAAATGATAAGATATGGGAATATGATACGGATGGAAAGCTGTCTGTTTTTATGGATAAAGCAGGGCGGTCAAACGGCATGTATTTCGATAGGAAGGGAAATCTGGTTACCTGTGCCGATGAGAAGAATGAGGTATGGTCCATAAGCCCCAAAAAAGAGGTTACGGTTTTACTTAAGGACTACGAGGGGCATTTATTTAACGGACCAAATGATATTTGGATAGACAATAACGGCGGGATGTATTTAACAGATCCTTACTATCACCGCGATTACTGGACAAGAACCAAAACCGAACTGGATGGAGAAAAGGTTTATTATTTACCCAAAGGCAGTAAAACACCCCTAATAGTAGCCAGCGACCTGAAACGGCCAAATGGTATTGTTGGTACACCGGATGGTAAATACCTGTATGTAGCGGATATTGATGGCAATAAAACCTATAAGTATGCTATTAATAAGGACGGTTCATTAACTGACAAGACAATGGTAATTGCACAGGGATCAGATGGGATGACGTTGGATGAAAAAGGAAATATCTATTTAACGGGGAGAGGTGTTACTATATACAGCCCTGATGGAAAAAAGATATCCCAGATACCCATCCCGGAGTCCTGGACAGCTAACCTATGTTTTGGCGGTAAGAATAAAGATATTTTATTTATTACAGCTTCTAAAGCGGTTTATACCATGCAAATGAAGGTGAAAGGGGTGGAGTAAATCATTTACCTTGTCATTTCGACCAACGAGAGAAATCTATACATATACATTGTCCGCTATGCCTGTGTATAGATTTCTCGTTATCGCTCGAAATGACAAGGTGTTTTTTATTCATCAAGCCAAGCCATCAAATCATCAACCACATATTTATAACCCAATATCTTCTCCGTATTATTCCCCGACACTATCTTCCATTTCTTTTTCTCTTCAACAAATTGGGGCGCTTCTAATCCTAAACGCGTAGCAGCTTTAGTATAAAAATCATTCCTTGTAGGGTGGCTTGGCGAACAGGCGTTGTAGGTATATCCAAATGCTTGTTTCTCCAATATCGCGCAGCTTATGCCAATACAATCTGTTAAATGAATAAGATTGACCGGGGCATTGCCATTGGGCACAGCCGTTTTTCCTGCTAAAAATCTGCCTGGATCGCGGCCAGGGCCTACCAGCCCGGCAAAGCGGATGATGGTTGTTTGAAATTCAGCCTGTTGTTTTAAAAGCATTTCTGCCAGTAATAGTGCCTTGCCTGATGCGCTATCGGGTAAAGGATCGCTTAGCTCATTTACTTCCGCATTACTGTCGCCATATACGCCTGTGGAGCTGATAAATACAACCTGTTTAATACCATTCAGCTTAATCGCACTGATTAGACGCCTTATCTTATCTAAATAATCTTCACCATTATCGCTTCGGATTTTTGGTGGGATACCTATCCATAACACATCGCATACAAAAAATAACGGGTCATAGGTTTCATTATCCGCCGAGAAACTGACCAGGTAAGGCTTAATAGTTGCAGCAGCGAGTTTCTGCAATTTATCTGCCGAAGTTGTTGATCCTTTAACAATATAGCCCCTGTCAATAAGTGTTGTTGCCAGGCTAAAGCCATACCATCCACAGCCTAATATGCTTATCGTTTTCCCGTTGTCCATTTAAATAGCCCGAATTTTTAGATCTTTCAATTTATGTATAAAAAAATTTACAATTTTTTATACTGTAAAATCTGCGTTAAAAGTAATTGTATATTCTTAATTAGAAGTATGCTAATTTATTATATGGCTTAATGTAAATTTTACTTAATCGGCCATTTTTGGTGGATTTTTGCATGTTATTCTTGATTGCTTATTTATGTACATTTGTTTATAAAATTTATCAATTCCTAAATGTTTGGATAGATAAAATATAAACCTGCAAAAAAATATGCTTGCTGTTTGATATTTAAACAAGCTATCATAATGATGTTTTGCAAAGCTTTTTATTGGATAAACATACTACATTATAATATATTTAATATGACCATAGGCGTACCAAAAGAGATCAAAAACAACGAAAACCGCGTAGCCGTAACCCCGGCAGGAGTAGAAGCTTTACTATCAGCAGGGCATACCATAAAAATTCAAACAGGAGCCGGTTTAGGTTCAGGGTTTACTGATCAAAGTTATGAAAAGGCAGGTGCCGTTATTGTTGATACTGCTGAAGAAGCGTGGTCACAACACATGGTAATGAAGGTAAAAGAGCCTATTGAAAGTGAGTTTACCTATTTTAGGAGCGACCTGATACTTTTTACCTACCTGCATTTAGCTGCCGAAGCAAAATTAACCCATGCTTTAGTAGAAAAAAAGGTGACCTCAATAGCCTACGAAACCATACAACTACCAAACGGAACTTTGCCCTTGCTTACGCCGATGAGTGAAGTAGCCGGCCGTATGGCGGTGCAAGTTGGCGCAAGCTTTTTAGAAAAGCCTAATGGCGGCAAGGGTGTACTTTTAAGCGGCGTACCAGGAGTAAGAAGAGGAAAAGTAACCATTATAGGCGGTGGTGTTGCGGGAACAAACGCAGCTAAAATTGCTATTGGTTTAGGAGCCGAAGTTACCATTATTGATAATAATTTAGACAGGCTGCGCCAACTGGATGATATTTTTGGCTACCAGGTATCAACCATTGCTTCAAACTCGGCAAGTATTGCCAAGGCGGTTAAAAATTCTGACCTGGTAATTGGTGCGGTATTAATTCCGGGCGCTAAATCGCCAAAATTGGTTACCGAGTCTATGGTTAAGGTAATGGAACCGGGATCGGTTATAGTTGATATTGCTATTGACCAGGGCGGTATGTTTGAAACGGCCGACAGGGTAACCACGCACGATAACCCGGTTTATCTGAAACATGGTGTATTGCATTACTCGGTAGGTAATATGCCGGGAGCCGTGCCTTATACATCAACCATAGCGCTTACTAACGCAACCTTATTGTATGCCCTGCAAATAGCCAATAAAGGTTTTGCAAAGGCATTTGCCGACAATGCGTCGCTGTTGAAGGGATTAAATACGCACGAGGGTAAAGTAACTTACAAAGCGGTGGCTGATGTTCATCAGTTAGCTTATAGCGAAGCGAAGTTTTAGTTAAGTTGTAAGGGTTGTAGATGTTGTAAGGGTTATAAAGGTTAACTTTTACAGCTACTACAACCCTTACAACCTTTTTAACCTAATACAACTACTCTCCCCAGGCGGTAATAATTAATTTTCTTGCCTCACCGTAATTACGGTGTTCACATAAATAGATACCCTGCCATGTGCCAAGGGCCAATCTACCGTTGCGGATAGGTATAGTTACCGAACTTCCTAAAATAGCGGCTTTAAGATGAGCCGGCATATCATCAGGCCCTTCATCATCATGCTGATAGTCGGGGTCGTTTTCAGGCGCGGCTTTATTAAAATACATTTCGAAGTCTTTTCTAACCGTTGGGTCGGCATTTTCATTGATGGTTAATGATGCGGAGGTGTGTTGTATAAACACCTGGCAAATACCGGTTCTGATCTCGCTGATCTGCGGCAGGGCGTTTACAACTTCTGATGTTATGATGTGGAAGCCCCGTTTTCGTTCGGATAGGCGTATGGCTTGCTGATATATTTTCATGGATGAAATGTATGTTGCAAATTAACAGTAAATAAGGATAGGTGTTTACTTTATAGAATTTCTACCTTCTTCCCTAAAAAACCTCCAAACAACTTAGCCGATTTTTCAATACGCTTTTTAGATGCTTCACTTTGGGCCCTAAAATGATCGGTTTCTATTATTACCCTATCCTTTTTAATAGTGCGCTTCCAGGTGCCGGACACTTGCCCGTTTTCAACAATAACAGGTTTAAATATCCCATTATTGGTAAATGCCCTGCTTTGTTTATCAAGCGCGATTGCGGCGCTGCGGTCTTTATAGCTTATCAAAAATTCATCGAAGGCAGGTAATAGATAAGCCGGTTTTGTATTTCGCTCGATTGAAATTGAATTGCTCATCCAATAGATCTGCGTATCAATCAATTCTGAAACAAATGCTGATTTGACCATTTCAAGCGCATGCCTGGCCTCGACAGCTGCTAAACCCGACCACCATGTAAAGTCAGCCAGTGTTGCTGGGCCGTGGCTTTGGAAATAGCTTTTGGCCAGTTTTGCTAATGCTTCATCCTTGTTTAACGATGCAGTTTTAGCAACCCGCTCGTCCAATAGGGCATATGTTTGGTTTTTGTTGCGGGTTACCCCACTGCCTATAATACCTTCTAATTCGGCATTCATTAAAAAGTGCAGGCCTCTTAAATCATCGGTATTGATCTTGGCTTGTTGAATTATGGTTACTAATTCCTCGCGGGTTAAATGGTTATCCCCTGCTAATGCCTTTTCTATAATATGGTTGCTTTTTGAAAATAGCTCATCGGTTATTTCCAATTGTTTGATACGTGGTTTAATAAATGCCTTAACACGCGGGCCTGAAAGTTCCAGCATCCAGTAAATATCGTCTGCTGAAACCAGGTGCCATGTAGGCCGCAATAGGTGAGTACGGATGATTTCTCCTTTATCAATGGCAGCCTGCACCATTTTGTCTGTTGAATTGGGAAGACGAACCCCAACGGCCCATTTAGACATACTATAATCCTGTGCTTGCATCGCGCCCATCCAGCCCACAATTTCCTTTGGGGTTTTAAAACTTGTACCGGCTAATAGCTGGTTTGTTAAGCGGATGTTTGTTATATCAGATAGGGTCATTATTTACTCATTTTTACGCAGAAACAACTACAAACCGGTTGTGAATATCGTTAAAAATATAATCTCTTGCATATTATATAATTGCTGCTATTTTTGGCAGGATACTTGTGCCATTAGTGGCAACTAAACGTGAGCAATTATGTTAACAGAATTTAAAGATACTATTGCCGATGATCTTATCTTATCGGCTCTTCCGGGTGGAGATGATGATGTGGACAACGATGATTGGGATGAAGAAGACGAAAACTTTGATGACCAGATGGAAGACGAAAATGACCTCCATGAAATACAGGTAGACGATGACCTGTATGAACCGGACGCGGAAGATGACGACCATCTACCGGATGATGACCTGCAATAAATAATTATTCTATTTGGCTTGCCAGTGTGTTTAAGTGGTCAAGATACTGACCGTATTGTTTTTTTTGTGAGTGATGTTTTACAAGATATTGAGCTGCAAAGAAAATAATGTACACTGACACTCTTAAGATCGGGTTGACGTTGCTCCATCCATCAAAATTAGAATCCCAGTGGTAATGCATAGTAATCTCTAATAATACTGCCATTAGTAATATCATCATATTATGTACCCTAAAATACCAGTTATAGCGGTTTTGCAATAGTTGTACTTTAGCCATTAAATTTGCTTTTACAGACCCCTCCTGGCGCCTTAATTTTTGGGTAACCCTGTAATTGAACAGCGATACAAAAAACTCCAGCGAAAGTATGGCGTATAAAAGCCATGCGGTGGAGATGTGCTGCATGGCGTCCTTAGTAAAAAACCTGCCGCAAAATAGTACCACTACAAATGGGAAAATATAAAGCGTCACCTTTAATTTCTTTTCAAGGGTAGCCAGCGGGCCTTTATCGTCGGCATATATTATTTTCATAACATCATTATTTTTTGGTGCCGCTTTATCAGCACTTTTATTAACCATATCTTTAAATTCTTCCATTTCCATTTCAGTAAGTTTTAGTGATCGTTTTTAATTTTTCTTTTATCCTTGTCATCTTAACACGAAGTGCGCCGCTGCTAATGCCCATAATGCTTTCCATTTCGTCATAAGTTTTATTATCCATGTACAGCATTACCAGTGCTTTTTCAATATCGTTTAATCGGCCTATTGCTCTGTTAAGCAGTTCTGATTGTTCATTACCTGCATCTGTATCGCTTATATCGGGCAATGCGCCATCAGTATAAATCAGTACAGACCTTTTTTCTTTCCTGAAACCTGCAATTGCGGTATTAAGCGAAACCCTGTACAGCCAGGTGCTGAATTTGGCATCGCCCCTGAAATTTTGATATCCCTGCCAAACCTGCGATACAATTTCCTGGTAAAGGTCTTGCCGGTCAGCTTCCGTATCGGCATACAGGAAGCATATCTTATAGATCATCCGCTCATGCTCATGTATAAGATCTATAAATGTGTTATGTAAATGATCGGCTCTCACTGCAATTTTTGGTATATAAGTATTAAACTTATATCGTTTGTTACAACAGCTCAAAATATTTTAACCAGCATATCTAAATAAGTGGCTTAACTATAATTGGTAATAGCCTATTAGTTTTTTTCATAACCCATTGTTTGTAACAAGTGCGTTACGGCTGTAAAATGTTAGTTACTAAAACTAAATTTAACATCTTGTAAATTTAAACTAAACAAATGAAAAAAATTCTACTCCCCATTTTAATGCTTTCGTTATCTGCCGGTGCTTTCGCACAGGGACGCCCGGGTGGCGGAAGGCCGGCTGCCGGTGCTGCAGCCCCACTTGATACCAATAACCGGGGCGGCGCAAGGGCGGCAGTCCCAAGAGCAGCGCCCAAGCCTTATGCAACGGTTATTACTGATAAGGCGCTTACCCGTACCGGTTTATTTAAGACCCATAAGGTTGATGATCGTTATTTTTTCGAAATTCCTGACAGCTTATTAGGCCGTGATATATTGGTAGTTTCACGCATTTCAAAATCAGGCGCTATTTCACGTGCAGCCGGTGGTTATGCGGGCGACGAAATAGGGAACAATGTAATTCGTTTTGAGAAAGGCCCGGCCAACCGTATCTTCTTAAAGAAAATATCATTTGGGGTTATCAGCAGCGACAGCACTTCGGCTATGTACCAGGCGGTAAACCGTTCAAATATACAAGCCATTGCCGCAGCTTTTAACATAGCAGCCTTTTCGCCAAACAAGGATGGAAGTGTTATAGACATGACCGACTTTATGAGCAACGACAATGAAATATTTTTCTTTGGCTCGCCGCAGGCAAAATCAAGTTTCAGGTTAGGTACCTTGCTTGCAGACAGGAGCTATATTGACGATGTACGCAGCTTTAAAACCAACGTTGAGGTAAGCACCGTTAAAACATACACTGAGGCTGCAGCAGTAGCCAGGGGTGGCGCGGCAGGCCCGCCTCAAGGTGGTGGCGGTGGTGGTGGCGCCGCAAGCGGCTCTGTTACCATTGAGCTAAAAACATCCATTATTCTTTTACCTAAAGTGCCTATGCAGCCACGGTTTGCAGATCGCCGTATAGGTTATTTTACCAGCGGTTATACAGATTTTGATGCAAACCCACAAGGTATTAAGAGTATCAGGATGATTGCCCGCTGGAGGCTGGAAGTTAAGCCTGAAGATATGGCTAAATACAAACGTGGCGAATTAGTTGAACCTAAAAAACCGATAATTTATTATATAGACCCGGCTACGCCAAAAAAATGGATACCATACCTGCAAGCCGGTGTTAATGACTGGCAAAAAGCATTTGAATCCGCAGGGTTTAAAAACGCAATTATAGCTAAAGTTGCCCCAACATTTCAGGAAGATTCAACATGGAGTGTTGATGATGCAGCACACTCTGTAATTGTATACAAACCATCTGAAACAGAAAACGCAAGCGGCCCGCATACATCAGATCCACGCAGCGGCGAAATATTGGAGACGCATATTAACTGGTTCCACAATGTGATGAAACTGGTGCATGACTGGTATATGATACAAACCGCGGCGGTTGACCCACGCGCACGTAAAATGGAATTTGATGATGCATTGATGGGAGACCTGATACGTTTTGTATCATCGCACGAAGTGGGGCATACGTTAGGCCTGCTGCATAACTATGGCTCAAGCTCATCAACCCCGGTTGAAAATTTGAGAAATAAAGCATGGGTTGAAGCAAATGGCCATACACCATCTATTATGGATTATGCCCGTTTTAACTATGTTGCACAACCCGAAGATAACATTACCTATAAAGGGCTTTACCCACGAATTGGCGACTATGATAAATGGGCCATTAACTGGGGATACAGAGTGTTGCCCGATATAAAAGGTGGTGGTAAAGCAGAGTCCGCTTATTTAAATAAATGGGCCGTTGATAAATTAAAAGACCGCCGTTTATGGTTTGGAACAGAAAGCAACCCTGATGATCCGCATTCACAAAATGAGGATTTGGGCGATAACGCGATGAAAGCCAGTGATTATGGTATTAAAAACCTTAAATTAATATTAGTTAAACTGCCGGAATGGACAAAAACACCTAATGAAAATTATGAAGACCTGACCAATATGTATAACCAGTTAACTACCCAGTTTAACCGTTATATGGGCCATGTTGCTAAAAACATCGGTGGTATTTATGAAAATCCAAAGACGGTTGAGCAAGAAGGAGTAGTATATGAAAACACCCCTGCAGCTACACAAAAAGAGGCAATGGATTTCTTAAACCGCCAATTGTTTATTACACCAAAATGGTTGTTAGACGAAAAGATATTAAGCGATATTGACGAGACGCCTGTAACTGTGGTTTACAAAAGCCAGGACCCGGTATTAACGCGCATTGTAAGTGTACACACATTAAACAAATTGTTGGCGGCCGAAGCAGCTGACGGTGCTACCGCATATAAGGTTACAGACCTATTTAGCGATTTGAATGGAAGCATATTTACCGAATTAAAAACTAATCAGCCAATTGAAATTTATCGTCGTAACCTGCAAAAGCTTTACATTGATAAATTAATTGAGATAGTTAAGCCAAAACCACAAGTTGCCGTAGCAGCAGCAGCCGGTGGTGCCGGTGGCGGTAGAAGGGGCGCAGCCGAATTGGATCAAACAGATGTTATTTCTGTTTGTAAAGGACAATTGCGCGCTATTAACGGAATGATAAAAGCTGCAAACATTACCGATTCTATGAGTACCTATCATTTACAGGATATTTCAGACAGGATAACTGCCGCTTTAGATCCTAAAGGTTAATCACAATAAATTTTAAATCCGAGAGCCGGCCCGAGAAATTGGGCCGGCTTTTTTCGATTTTAAAAAGATAATAATGCAAAAATGGTTGATGAGATTGATTGAAAAGTTAGTGAACAGCCATGAGGATTTCCGTTAAGGCTTTGCAGGCAGCAGTGATAAAAATAAGGTATTTTATGTTAACCCTGTTGAATTATAAATAATTGATTATCAATTGCTTTAAAGAATAAAAATTGAATTGTGTTAAGTTATGTTAACCCAATTAATGCTTACTTATCCTTCTTCCCGCCGCCAAATACCGAGAAGTGTACATAGCGTTTTGGATTGGCTTTCAGATCAAGAAACAGCAGATTGAGGTTTTTAGATGCGCTCTCGAGGTTACGGTATAACGAATCATTGTGAAGCAGCAAGCCCAATGAGCCATTATTGCTGTTGATCTTACTCATTGTTTGCTGCAGGTCTGATACGGCTTTGTTGGCGTTATCCAGCGTTTGTTTAATATTTGAACTGGCGAGGTCGCCGCTAAATTTTTGCAGGTTGGTGGTAACCCCATTAAAGCCTGCTGTGGTGGTCTTTAAATTGCTGGAAACATCTTCGGCATTAGATAAAATACCGTTAATATGCCCGGTTTGAGAGGCAACTAAATTGTCTATCTTTTTGGTGGTGCCCTCTAATGTTTGCAACGAGTTGGCTATGCTGGTAAAACTCCGGTCCACATTTTTCTGGAAGTTAGGGTTCAGTATCTTATTGATAGAAGCTAATGACGAATCTAATTTAGTGATCAAATTTTCCGCCTTGGTTTGTATCGGTTGCAGGCTTTCGGCCAGGCTTCCCTGTATATCGGCCCTTAAGGTATCTTTATCTTCAGCAAGTTCTTTACTGGTGCCCAATTCAAAAACAATGGCTTTGCCGCCCAGTAGGTCAGTGCTTACCAGTTTTGCCAGGGTATTTGCCGGTACATTATATTTTTTTTCTACTTTAAATTCAACAACGGTATGCCCGTTATTAAGCAGCTGCATTTTTGATACCCTGCCTATGGGGAAACCATTTACCAATACCGGCTTGGATACGGATAACCCGTCTACACTTTTATAAATGGCATAAAATTTATTGCTGCCCGAGAAAACATCATTTCCGCTCAAAAAGCTATAACCTAATATAAGGACCGTTATAGCTATAACTGTAAGTACGCCTATTTTTGTTTCGTTTGATATTTTCATATTTAGATATGAGATGAGAGATATGAGATAGGAGATATTATTTTGAAGTATAGATAAGTTTTATTTACTCATTTTCTATCTCATAGCTAAAAATCTCACATCTTTGTAAATTATTGTTCTGTTACTTGTTCAACTCCGTCCCTGTATTTTTTTATTGCCCTTATTATTGAGGCCACTATTTCATTTTGCCCGGTTTCCGAGTTTAAATAGGCCTCGTCATCCGGGTTATCAATAAAACCGGTCTCCACCAATACCGACGGCATGGCTGTATGGCATAGTACCAAAACCCCTTGCTCTATCACGCCGCCACTACGCCTTCCGTCACCCACAACAAATTCATCGTTAATAAGGTTTGCGATATTTATGCTTTGTTTGCGAAATTTTCGTTTATACTCATTAATAAGTATAGCATTAACCGGGTCGTTAGGGTTAAAATCGGGGTCTGTTTCTGCTTCTTCGGCTATCTGAGTGTGTTTTATCGCATTATCTTCTTCTCTCGATCGCGGCAACCCATAAACCAGCATTAAAACCCCTTTGCCTGAATGATCGGGAACGCTAACCGTTCTGTAAACCGGCTTTTTATGTTTGGTGCCAATTTGCTCACGTACTTTCCTGTCGGGCAGGGCATTGCAGTGTAGCGAAATAAAAATATCGCCTTTATTTTGGTTAGCAATATCGGCCCGCTTTTGCCAGTCAACATCTACATCACTGGTGCGTGTCATTACTGCTTTAACACCATTTAACTCTTTTTCTATCGCTGTTTGCAATTTAAAGGCTATAGCCAGCGTTACATCTCTTTCGTGAGAATAGGAGCCTGATGCGCCATGAGAATAGTTGCCCTTTGCGTCCGGATGGTCGCCCCCGTGGCCTGCATCAACAATAATGGTTTTAAGTTTAAAACCTTTATTTACAGTGGTATCTGTTTTTACCTGGGAAAATGACTTAAACGATGAAAGAGAAAAGCACAGCAATAATGCCGGTAATACACAAATCAATCTTTCCAATGCCTTATTTTTCATTATTTTTGAACGCTGTTAATAATATCTGCAAAAATACTATTCATAATCAATTTTGAAATTCATAAGCTTTTTTTTTCTGCTTGCAATTATTTTATTGGTTAATGTTTTAACTGCGCACAGCCAGGGCAATGGTAATACAAAGCCTCCTGCGGATACCCTGTTGAGACCTGACACTTTAAAAGGTAAAAAGCCTCCTAAAGGTAAAAAATCTTCGCCAACTTCGGCTACAAAAAATGTAGTTATTGGTAAAGATACTACAAAAAAGGACCAGGGCGGCCTTGAATCCGAAGCAAAAACCACGGCTGATTCGACTGTTTATGATACTAAGGACGATCAGATAGTTTACCTATACGGCAACGCGAGGGTGACCTATAATGACTTTGAACTGGATGCCAATTATATAAAAGTTAATAAACGAACCAAACTAATATTTGCCAGCGGGACTATCGACCCTAAAACAAAACACTATACGGGCCGGCCAATATCCAAGCAGGGAAAGGATGACCCGCTTACCTCCGATTCGCTGCTGTTTAATTATGATACCAAAAAGGGCCATATCTGGAACCCATCGACCAGGCAGCAGGAAAATTATATAACCCACGGCGAAGTAAAAAAATTAAATGATGACGAAGTAGCCTACAGGAATATTATTTTCACCACCTGCGATAAACCAAATGTTGGTCTCGATCCGGATTTTGGCATCGTAATTACGCGCGGCATCGGCGAAAAGAAACAAATTATTTCGGGCCCGGCCTATTTGGAAATTGAAGGGGTACCTATACCTATAGCCATACCTTTTGGCTTTTTCCCAAAAACAGATACCCGCACATCGGGTTTTATACTTCCCGAACCGGGTGAGGATCAAAAATTGGGCTTCTATCTCAGGGGTTTTGGATATTATCTCGGCTTAAGCGATTATGCCGACCTTACCACTACTGGCACTTATTATACAAACAATTCGTACGAGATAAATACTACTTTGGCCTATAGGGACAGGTACAGGTATACGGGTAATTTATCCTTAAGCTATGGCTCACATAATTATGGCCTGGCCGGTGACCCAGCTGTAAAGGATTTTAATGTTACCTGGTCGCACAGCCAAAACCCAAATTCCAGTCCCGGCAGTACCTTCAGCGCGTCTGTTAATGCAGGTACATCCACCTATTATCAAAATAACCCCTTAGCAGTAGGGTATAATATACAGGCGCTTACCCAAAACAGCTTGCGGTCGAGCATTGCTTATGGCAAAACATGGCAGGGCACGCCATTTAACCTCACCGTTAGCCTTTCGCACAGCCAGGACCTGACCAATAAAACAATTACCTTAGAGCTGCCAACATTTAACTTTAGCATGGCCACCATCAACCCGTTCGATTCGAAAGATAGGGTAACCGAACAGAAATGGTATCAAAAAATAACAATAGGTTATAATTTAACAGGTACAAATAAGCTGACTGCTATCCCGGAGTCGCAGTTGTTTCAAAGTAATACGCTGAAGAAAATGCAAAACGGCTTAAACCATACCATACCTATAAGTATGAGTTTAAATGTATTTAAATATTTTCAATTCAATACCAACGTTAACTATTCTGAGCAGTGGTATTTTCAAACCATCCGAAAACATTATGCACGTGCCGATTCGTTGGTTACAGATACGGTCCCCGGCTTTCAAAGAGCGGGAGAGTATAGCGTTAGTGCGGGGCTTTCAACAAAACTGTACAGTACGGCAACTTTCGGGAAAGATAGCTGGTTAAAAGCCATAAGGCATGTAATGACGCCTTCTATCAGCTTTAGTTACCGGCCGGATTATACCGGCCTTGGTTACGCGTTTAATAAATCAATTGTAAGCGCTGCAACTATACCTTACCCGGTTATCTACCAGCAATATTCAATTTTCGATGGGAGCGTTTATAACGGGCCTTCAGGGGGCAGGCAAGCAGGCATAAGTCTTAGTTTAGATAATACGCTGGAAGCCAAGATTCGCCGTAAAAGTACCGATACCGCTACCACGGATAAAAAAGTATCAATCCTCGAAGGGTTTTCTATCTCTACATTTTACAATTTCGCAGCCGATTCGTTCCGGCTTACCCCCATTTCATTTTCAGGGCATACCTCGTTTCTTAATAACAGGTTAAGCTTTAGTTTTGGCGGTGTATTAAACCCTTATAAAACTTCAATAGGCGATTCCATTCAAAATGGCCAGCTTACAAGGTATTGGCGCCCTGTTAACCGCTTTACTTTCCAGGACGGGCGCCTGCCTACGCTTTCTTCGTTTAATATTTCGGCAAGCATAAGTTTAAATCCAACGGTTTTTCACCCAACGCCGCAAGCACAGCCGGGTATGAATACGTTACAAAATATTAACCCGCAGCAAGCCGCAAAACTTGCCCTGATAAATAGTGACCCCAACGCTTATGTAGACTTTAATATGCCCTATAATATCACGCTAAACTACCAGTTTACCTATTCTAATAACGTGATAAATACCTCCAATACAAATACAGTGAACATCACGGGGGATTTAAATATAACTCCTAAATGGAAGGTTTCCTATACTACAAATTTTGACCTTAAGGCCCGCCAGTTAAGCAGCGCCACCTCGTTTACAATTTACCGCGACCTGCATTGCTGGAACCTGGCCGCTACCTGGCTGCCTTTTGGGTTTTATAAATCATACAACGTTACTTTGCGTGTAAATTCGGCTATTTTGCAGGACTTAAAACTGAGCAAAAAGACGGATTATACCAGCAGCCAATACTTTACACAATAAAAAAAATGCTTGCAGAAATAATTACCATAGGCGATGAAATATTAATAGGGCAAATTGTTGATACCAATTCGGCATGGATGGCCGGGCAATTAAATAATGCCGGGATTAGGGTGAAACAAATATCGTCCGTATCTGATGACCGGCAACATATATTAACCGCATTGGCCGAGGCAGCTAAACGGGCTGACCTGATTTTTATAACCGGCGGCCTTGGCCCAACTAAGGATGATATCACCAAAAAAACACTTGCCGAATACTTTAATGTTAGAATGGTAGAAAATACGGACGCGTTAAATAATGTGCTCCGCATTTTTGAAAAATATAACCGCCCTTTATTAGAGGTGAACAGGCTGCAGGCCGAGGTGCCCGAAAATTGCGAGGTCATCATCAACAAAAATGGTACTGCGCCGGGGATGTGGTTTAACGAGGGTGGAAAAGTGTATGTTTCTATGCCGGGCGTTCCTTTCGAAATGATGTATATGATGGAAGAGGAGGTGATCCCAAAGATCAAAACTTTATTTAAACTGCCTGTTATTATTCATAAAACCATATTAACCGTTGGCGAGGGCGAATCATTTTTAGCTGAGCGGATAGCGGATATTGAAGACACATTACCTGCATACATTAAATTGGCTTATTTACCCAAATTGGGGCAGGTCCGGCTTAGATTAAGCGGCTATGGCGATAATGAAGTTTTATTAAGAACCCAGATAAATGAATACGCCGCAAAACTAATAGGTAGGATAGGCAGCTTTGTAGTTGCGGAAGAAGATTTGCCGCTTGAAAAAGTTATCCTGAATTTTATGGAGGCAAAAGGACTTACGCTGTCCGTTGCCGAAAGTTGTACAGGAGGATATATTTCTCATCTTTTTACACAACACGCCGGTTCGTCCAAGGTGTTTTTTGGCGGTGCGGTGTCTTACTCGTACGAATTAAAGGAAAGTATATTAGGCGTAAAGCATGAAACTCTGTTAAAATACGGTGCGGTAAGCGAAGAAACAGCTACGGAAATGGTAGAAGGCGCTTTGTTAAATTTTAAGTCGGATTATGCTATAGCGGTTACGGGTATAGCAGGGCCGGGCGGCGGGCTACCGGGTAAACCTGTCGGGACCGTATGGATTGCCGTGGCATCGGCAAAAAAATCAGTGGTAAAGAAATTTACGTTTGGTAACAGGCGCCAGCAAAATATTGAAAGGACCGCCACTACCGCGCTGTACCTGTTGAATACTTTATTGAAGGATATTGAAAGTTAAACTAAATTATCTAATTTTGACTTTCGAACGATAGCCTAATATGTCCAAATTTCAACTGTTATTGCCAAAAATGGGGGAGAGTGTTGCGGAAGCAACCATAATTAAATGGTTAAAAAAACCAGGAGATTATATTGAAGCGGATGAAGCAGTAATGGAAATTGCTACCGATAAGGTAGACTCTGAAGTACCGTCACCTGTATCGGGAAAATTAGTTGAGCAGCTTTGTAAGGAAGACGATGTAGTGCAGGTGGGCGCTGTTATAGCTGTAATTGAAACCGGTGAAGCCGAAGAAACATCGCCGGCACCACAACCGGAAGCGGCTCCTGTAATACAAAAACAAGAAGAAATAATAACGCCATCTCAACCCGAATATCAACCGGAGCCAACGGCTGATATACCGGGAATGGATCAGTTGTCAAGCCGGCCGGCCGGCCAATATAACGAGAGCGAATTTAAAAGCTCATCGCGTTTTTACTCGCCGCTGGTAAAGCATATTGCAACGCAGGAGGGGATAAGTGTAGCCGAACTGGATCAAATCCCCGGCAGTGGCATGGACGGTAGGTTAACCAAAGACGACCTGTTGGACTATGTTAAAGCAAAGTCGCCAAGGCAAACAACTCAGCGGCCGGCGCCGCCAGTACCACCCAAAGAGCCTGTTTCCGTATTTTCCAATATTCAAAGGCCGGTTGCGGATGTTCCAAAACCCGCGCCTTCGCCCATATTTACAGAGGCACAGAGGCCAGTAGTTGATGTTCCAAAACCCGCGCCTTCGCCTGTTTTTACAGAAGCACAAAGACCAATCACTGATG
>Ga0193702_1000058_pt1 | contig 47439 bp, 34 predicted proteins | sample U3a1metaG_FD_143060 | JGI IMG/M metagenome (GOLD analysis project Ga0193702, IMG submission 143060) | Soil microbial communities from a riparian zone of the East river system, Colorado, United States - U3a1 | ecosystem: Environmental > Terrestrial > Soil > Riparian zone | place: USA: East River... | reverse complement strand
CAAGGCCGTTGTTTGGATAGACGGCGGTTTGCATGCCAGCGAAGTTGTAGGCGCGCACCAGCTAATACAAACGGCTTATGATTTTGTAACCCGCACAGACGAGGAAACCAAACGCCTGCTGGATAAGGATATTATTTTATTTGTACATGCCAACCCTGACGGGCAGGAACTGGTTTCTAACTGGTACATGAAAGACAAGGACCCTAAATTGCGCAATACCGGCACCCCGCGTTTATGGGAAAAATATATAGGGCATGATAACAACCGGGACTTTTATATGATGAATATGAAGGAGACCCAAAACATTACCCGTCAGCAATATTTAGTATGGCTGCCGCAAATTATTTACAACCATCATCAGGCCGGCCCTGCCGGTTCGGTTGTAGCTGGGCCGCCATTCCGCGATCCGTTTAACTATGTGTATGACCCGCTGCTGGTAACCAGTATTGACGCGGTAGGCTCGGCCATGAACAGCCGTTTGAATAAAGAAAACAAGCCCGGCTATACCCAGCGTTCAGGTACAGAATTTTCTACCTGGTGGAACGGCGGTTTGCGTACAGCTACTTACTTCCACAATATGGTTGGTTTGCTTACCGAGATCATCGGCAGCCCTACACCATCAAGCATACCCGTTGTGCCCGAGCGTTTGATACCAAGCAGCGCAACCCCTTTCCCTATATTGCCGCAAACATGGCATTTTAAACAATCTATAGATTATTCGGTATCGCTAAACTATGCGGTACTTGATTATGCGGCGCGTAACAGTGATGCGTTATTATATAATATGTACCAGATGGGTAAAAACTCCATTCAACGTGGCAGTAAAGACACCTGGACACTTTCTCCAAAACGTGCAGATCAGATCAATGCTGCGGCAGCAGCAGCACGTGCTCCGCGAGATTCTACAGCAGCAGGCCGTGGAGGCCGTGGTGCCGGCTCGGGCGCGGTTACAGTTGGCGGCGGTGGCCGTGGCGGTAACATCGCCATAAAATATTTTGATACCGTATTAAAGAACCCAGAGCTGCGCGATCCGCGCGGTTATATCATGACTGCCGATCAGCCGGATATGGGTACTGTAGTAAGGTTTATCAACACCTGTTTAAGATCGGGTTTAGTGGTGGAGAAATCTACTGCTTCATTTACGGTTGCCGGGAAATCTTATCCTGCCGGTTCCTATATCATCAAAGCGGCCCAGGCGTTCCGCCCGGAAGTGTTGGACAGGTTTGAACCACAGGACCACCCTAACGACTTCCTTTATCCCGGTGGCCCGCCGATACGCCCTTATGATATGACCGGCTGGACATTGGCTTACCAGATGGGTATTCATTTTGACCGTATCCTTGATGATTTTACAGGCCCGTTTGCACGCATACCTTATGGCGAATTACAGCCTATGCCTGTTGCCCCTGCCCCGGCAGTAGCCAGCGCAGGTTATATGGTAAGCGGTTTGGCTAATAACTCTTTCATAGCTGTTAACGATCTGTTTAATGCAGGCGCCGAAGTTTACCGTACAACTGTTGCAGAAGGAAGTTATCCCGCAGGTACTTTTTATGTGTCTGCTTCTCCAAAAATTAAAACAGTTTTAGATAAAGCAGCTAAAGACCTGGGTGTACAGGCAATTGCGGTAAGCGCAAAACCTGCAAATCTTTCACCGCTAAGCGCGGCCCGTATCGGGGTATGGGATGAATACGGTGGTTCTATCAATTCGGGCTGGATACGCTGGATGATGGAGCAATACCACTTCCCGTTCAGGCTGGTTTATCCGCAGGAGCTTGACGGCGGCGACCTGAAAACCAAATTTGACGTACTGATATTTGTAAACGGCGCTATACCTAATGCAGCCAGAGGCGGTGCCGGCGGTTTTGGCGGCGGTGGTGGCGGCCGTGGTGGCCGTGAGGTACCTGCCGAATTTGCATTGATGCAAGGACGTGTAAGCGCCGAAAAAACTGTTCCGCAATTAAAAACCTTCCTGGAAGCGGGCGGCAGCATTGTAACCATCGGCAGCAGCGCCAACCTGGCTTACGATTTGGGATTGCCGGTTAAAAATGCTTTGGTTGATAACGTGACCGGCAAAGAAGTACCTTACTCGGGAGATAAGTTTTATGTTCCGGGAGCTGTGCTGCGTGTATCGCTTGACCCTACACAACCGGCCAACTGGGGCATGCCTGCAGAAGCTGATGTGATGTATGACAGCAGCCCGGCCTTTAAGCTGGATGCCGATGCGGCAAGCAAAGGTGTTAAACCGCTGATGTGGTTTAGTACGGACAAGCCATTACGAAGTGGCTGGGCCTTTGGACAGAAATATTTAAAGAACGATGTTGCGGCTTTCTCTGCAAAGGTTGGCAGCGGTACTTTATATGCTTTTGGCCCCGAAATTACTTTCCGTGCGCAATCGCATGGTACGTTTAAATTGTTGTTTAACGAGTTGTATAAAAAGTAACGTAACTCCGCTGTCTGTGTCTTCACAGACAGCTTTGGGAATAATTGCCTGTGAGGACACAGCAATGGAAGAAAAGCAGGATCTGAAAAGATCCTGCTTTTTTTATGGAATACTTGTCTGCGTTTTGGATATCAGTGATTTATGGAACAGAAATTTGTTTATATCCATATAAAGTGGTTAATTAAACAATTAATTTGAACTTTATCCGGTGGATATGCGACCTTTTATAAAAGTATTGGTGCTGCTGTTGATCCCTGTATTGGCCCGTGCACAGCAACACTTGCCCGACAGTATTAGTAGGGCGTTAAAAAGCGCATCTAATGATTCTTTACGCTATCGGGCCAGCATACAGGCTTATTTATATTTTGAAGAAATAAACCGGGATAGCGCCATTTATTATGTAAATCAAACTTTATTGCTGGCCCGAAAAAATGATAAGCAACTGCTAATTGCAAGGGCCCTTGCCAGTAAAGGCTATCAATTAACAGGTAGTGGGCATTATGCAGAGGCGCTTAAAAACTTGCTGCAAGCGTTTTCAATTGCTCAAAACCCCAAAAATGCAAGCAGTAGCTGGCTTCTTATCCCGGAATCTACTCCTGATAATAGCAGGCTGTTCATCCTATCTCTAACACATCATATGTTTGGAGTTTTGATGGACCGCACACAAAATACAGAACAGGAGCTCTTTCATTTTAAGGAAGCTAAAAGGATCGCAACGGAAATAGGCAATCAGCAGCGTATCCAGATAGCCGATATGAACATTGGAAATACTTATATAGACCTTAATAAAATTGATTCTGCATTAATATTTGAAAATGAGGCAAAGGATATTGCGATTAAAATTGGGCAAAAAAAATACCTAAGCTATATTTTAACCTGCTTTGGAGATATTGCCCTGAAAAAAGGGAATAAAGCAAAAGCAAAACAATTTTATTATGAAGGCATCCATTCAGCTATTGAACAAAATAACATAGCCACCTTAGTGAGGGGTTATTTGAAGCTTACAAACTTTTACCTGGCCCAAAACGAAAAAGATTCAAGCCTTTATTTTGCAACAAAAATGCTGGAAAATATTAAAATTTTAGGCCCTACAACAAGCCAGCAAATTAATATTGGTGTAGCTTATGAGAACCTGTATGATAGTTATAAATTAAGAAAACAATTGGATAGCGCCTTTAAATACGCTGGTCTTGCCCTCATTGCTAAAGACAGTGTATTTAAAAAAAGGATTGAAAATTTAGCTCAGTTTCAAACCCTTTCTTTCAGGGAGCAGCTTCGTTTACAGGACCTGGAAAAAGAGAAAGTGGCTTATCAAAGTAAGATTAGGACTTACGCTTTAATTGCCGGATTGGGTGTTTTCTTCATTATTGTATTAATACTTTACCGCAACAACCTACAGAAACAAAAAGCCAATAAACTACTTCGTGGGCAGAACGAAGAAATCGAAGCGCAAAAAAAAGAGGCCACCATTGAGGTGGCGCTGGAGCGTATACGCAGCCGTACCATGGCTATGCACAAAAGCGATGAACTTCATGAGGTCATCCAGCTGGTCTTTGACCAGCTTCAGCAATTGAACTTTAATATTGATGTTGCAAATTTTGCCTTCAATTACAAGGAAACGGATGACTTTGACCTGTTGTTGGCTGTACCACACGGAAAATATCCGATGGAAATTCATGTTCCTTATTTCAAGCATCCTGTATTTGACCGTTTTAATAAAGCAAAGAAAAATGGGGACCTGCTTACCGACACGCTTACGAAAGACGAAAAGGACAGCTTTTTCGAACATTTTTTTAAGTATGTAACCGGGGTACCCGAGGAGACAAAAGCTTCAATATTTGGCCGTCCCGGCTTTGTCAGGTCATCGGTATTAATGGGCAATACAGCGCTCACCATTCACAATTACGATGGTATTTCTTATTCCGAAGCAGAGAATAACACATTATTGCGATTTGGGAAAGTTTTTGAACAAACCTACACCCGTTTCCAGGATCTGCAAAGAGCTGAAGCCCATGCCATACAGGCCGAAGAAGACCTGATCAAACTACACACAGAAAAAAAACGCGCGGAAGATGCTTTGACAGAACTGCAAGCTGCCCAGCGGCAATTGATCCAGTCAGAAAAAATGGCTTCATTGGGTGAACTTACCGCTGGCATTGCTCACGAGATACAGAACCCCTTAAATTTTGTAAATAACTTCTCGGAAGTAAACACCGAGTTAATTGATGAGATGCAGGAAGAAATTGCTAAAGGTGATTACGAAGAGGTAAAGGCCATTGCTAACGATATTAAGGAAAATCAGCAAAAAATAAACCAACATGGCAAACGCGCCGATTTTATTGTTAAAGGTATGCTGCAACATAGCCGCGCCAGTACCGGCGAGCGGCAGCCAATCAACATCAATTTATTAGCCGATGAATTTTTAAAGTTGTCCTACCACGGCCTCCGCGCCAAAGACAAAAACTTTAATGCCGAACTGATTACCAATTTCGACGAAACCCTGCCTAAAGTGAATGTGGTGCAGCAGGATATCGGCAGGGTATTGCTTAATCTTTTTACTAATGCTTTTTATGCGGTAAATCAAAAAGCCAAAACCGCAGGAAGTGATTATAAGCCGGAAGTTTCAGTAACAACATCCGCAGAAAATAATACAGTAAACATCTATGTAAAAGATAACGGCATAGGCATCCCGGATGCAATAAAAGAAAAGATCATGCAGCCGTTTTTTACGACTAAACCAACCGGAGAAGGCACAGGTTTGGGGCTATCCCTTAGTTATGATATTGTGGTGAAAGGGCATGGCGGAAAAATAGATATCAACAGCAAAGAAGGTGAAGGCTCGGAATTTATTATTTCTATCCCGGCAAATAGTTAATTTTAACTCCACCAAGATGATCAAATGGGTCAGAATACTTTCTCTGGCGGCACGGCCTGATTTTTTATGCTAATAGGTTAGTCAACATATTCTCTTGTAATTCAAGCCCTAAATTTGTTTATATCCATATAAAATGGTTAATTAAACAATAATTTGAACTTTATCCGGTGGATATGCGACCCTTTATAAAAATATTAATGCTGCTGCTGATCCCTGCATTGGCCAATGCACAAGGATCAGGTGATTCCGTAAGTTTTCACCGGCATAAATTTGCAGTCTCGAAAAAGGATAATAATGCCAGGCTTAACCTATATATTAGTTTATCAACTGATTACCGTCGGAATAATTATGATTCTTCTATATATTATGGGCGCAAAGGCTTGAACCTTGCAAAACAAATGGGGTACAAATTAGGGGAGATCGAGGGGCTTATTGCTATTGAGTTTGGCACCCGCGAAACAGGTAATTTGGCAGAAGCCTTAAATATACAGTTACAGGCGCTTGCGGAGGCAAGGGCGTTGAAAAACGAGTTCCTGGAAGGGGTTGAACTTAATAGTATTGGCAACACATACCTTGAAATGGGGGACCCTAAAACAGGGCTGGAATATTACCGGAAATCAAGTGCCATTTTTAAGCCGATGAAAAAGATCAACTATGTAGAAGGTTGGGGTGGATCCGGTTCAACTGAATATTGGACAAGAAACGAGGCCTCAAACATAGGCAATACGTTTGAAATGCTGAACCGGCTTGACTCGGCACTTAGTTATGAAACAGCGCTATATCGAGACAAGCAATTCCCTCCTGACCTGATGCCCGAACTTTTATGCAGGTTGGGCAATGTATATGTAAAATTGGGGAACGACAAACAGGCCATGCAACTATATCAAAGCGGGGCGGCGCTTTCATTCCCGGTAAATACAATAAATGACCGGGCCACTATTTATTATCAAATGGCCGTTTTGTACAATAAATGGAACCGGCCCGATTCCAGCCTTTATTATGCTCAAAGATCTTTCCGTACCGCCCGTGCAATTTCGTTAAGCAAAGTGGTGCTTAATGCCTCGCTATTGATTGCCGACCTATACAGCAAGAACGCCCGTTTAGACAGCGCGTATTATTACCAGCGTATAGCTGCAAAATATAAGGATACCCTTTTTAGTGTGGAAAAGTTCAGGCGTATACAACTTGTTTTATCGCAGGAACAGCAACGGCAGCAAAAACTTTTGCAGGAGCATGAAGAATTAAAGAACCGTTACCAGGTTATTGGCGCTGCATCTGTATTGATATTTGTACTCGTTATTCTTTTACTGGTTTGGCGCAATAATCGCCATACAAAAAAGGCGCACAATTTATTGCAAAAACAAAACGAGGAAATTGAAGCTCAAAAAACACAGGCGCTGATAGAAGCTGCACTAGAGCGGGTACGTAGTAAAACCATGGCTATGCGCAATAGCCAGGATGTGGCAAACACTGTTGTCGCCATGTTTGATGAATTGGTTAAGTTAGGCGTTGAAAAAACAGCACGTAGTGGTATAGCTATTATAAAGAACTTAGGGTATATGGAATTATGGACGGCATCATCTAATCCAAATGAGGAAGTTGCATTAACCATAGGCCATCTTAGTCTGACGATCCATCCTTTGCTGCAAAATTTTTACAACGCCTGGGAAAATAAGGAACAGCGTTTTTCTTATGAATTGGTAGGCAACGATGTAAAAGATTACTACCTGGCTCTCAATCGATCACCAGATTACCCGGTGCAAATTGACATTGATTCTTTGCCATCAAAACTATTTCACAATACGTTTATTTTCGATGAAGGCGCCATTTTTGTTTTCTCTCCTGAACAATTAACAGCCGGGGTTGTACAAATATATACAAGGTTTAAGGGTGTTTTTGGGTTGACCTATCGCCGTTTTCTTGATCTGCAAAAAGCGGAAGCACAAGCAAGGGAAGCACAAATTGAAGCGGGGTTAGAACGTGTCCGCAGCCGTACCCTGGCCATGCAAAAAAGTGATGAACTGGCCCAAACGGCTGTGGTAGTTTTTAAAGAACTGATCAGGTTGGGTATCCAGCCCAATCGTTTATATATAGCAATTATAAAAAATGAGATTGGGGATGCGGAATTTTGGATAACAGATGAAGATGGAAGCAAAGTAAGCTCGGCATTTGAAACCAATATGAATGATAATGAATCTTTCAAAAAAATGCATGAAGACTGGAAAGAAAAAAAGCGATCATTGATGATAGACATGAAAGGAAAAGAGTTAGAGAACTATTTTCATCATCTTAACAACCTTCATGTTCCATTTAAAGATGGGCTGGCGCAGAAGAGGAGGGTGCAATATATTGCTTATTTTAACGCAGGATTTATAGGTATGGCATCGCCTGATGAACAGCCGGAAGAAACGGTGCTTTTGCTGGAGCGTTTTGCGGCTGTATTCAATCTCACATTCACCCGTTTTAATGACCTTAAAATTGCAGAGATGAATGCAGTACGGGCAAAAGAGGATTTGGTAAAATTACATACAGAAAAAAAGAAGGCTGAAGATACATTAAAAGAATTGCAGGCTGCCCAAACCCAACTCATCCAATCCGAAAAAATGGCATCGCTGGGCGAACTCACCGCTGGCATTGCTCACGAGATACAAAACCCCTTAAATTTTGTAAATAACTTCTCGGAAGTAAACGTTGAATTAATTGATGAGATGCAGGAAGAAATTGAGAAGGGCGATCTGGAGGAAGTAAAAGCGATTGCCAATGATATAAAAGAAAATCAACAGAAAATAAGCCAGCACGGTAAACGCGCCGATTTTATTGTTAAAGGCATGCTGCAACACAGCCGAGCAAGTACAGGTGAGCGGCAGCCAACCAACATCAATTTATTAGCCGATGAATTTTTAAAGTTGTCCTACCACGGCCTCCGCGCCAAAGACAAAAACTTTAATGCCGAACTGATTACCAATTTCGACGAAACCCTGCCTAAAGTGAATGTGGTGCAGCAGGATATTGGGCGGGTATTACTTAATCTTTTTACTAATGCTTTTTATGCGGTAAATCAAAAAGCCAAAACGGCAGGAAGTGATTATAAACCGGAAGTTTCAGTAACAACATCCGCAGATAATGATACCGTAAATATCTACGTAAAAGATAACGGCGTTGGCATGTCCGATAATATTAAAGATAAAATTATGCAACCATTTTTCACCACCAAACCTACCGGCGAAGGTACGGGGTTGGGTTTGTCATTGAGTTATGATATCGTAGTAAAGGGGCATGGGGGGAGTATCATTGTCAATAGCGAAGAGGGTGAGTTTACAGAGTTTACAGTTGCGCTACCTTTAAAATAGCTAAGATGAAATATAACCTCAAGTTAATACTTTTACTTTTTTTACCGACAATGGGTTTTACACAACCCTCGCAGGTTTTTAATTTAAACCGGTTGAGGAAAAGTGATACGCTGTTGAGCGGATGGAAATTCCATGCCGGTGATAATCCGGGGTGGGCGAATTCCGCAATTAACGACAATGAATGGCAAACCGTTAACCCGAGTGTTGACGTGTCGGGTTTTAAGCCTTTAAAAGATGCCGGAACCTGTTGGCTGCGGTTGCGTATAAAGGTCGGCAGCGCTTTGGCTGGCCATGTTCTGGCTTTGCGGATTTCTCAGTATAGCGCCTCGGAGGTTTATCTGAATGGCCAATTGATAGGCCGTTATGGTTATGTAAGTACTGACGGTAATAGCACGGTTGGTTACGTAACATCAAAAAAACCTTTCATCGTAAAATTGGTTCCCGGGCAAGAGAATATTATTGCCGTAAGATTAGGTTATCAGCGCGGTTTACCCTATATATCATCGCTTTTTGAACCCTTGTATGCATTCGCGGCATACATTAATGATTATCCCGCCGCTGTGGCAAATTATTATGCTTACGAAGAAAATATTAAAAGTTTTATACTTATTTTTTCATTGTTCGGCGGTGCTGTACTCATCGTTTTCTTTATTCACATTGTTTATTTTTTGTTCGATCGCAGGAATAAACTCAATTTATATTACGCGCTTTTTTGCTTGCTGATATGTTACATTACATTGCCCAACGAGTTGTTTGGGGTGAATCGATATGGTGAGCTGGCAAAACAAATGTGGGTAGTATATGCCGAAGGGTCAGGTTTTGTTATCGGCATGCTGTTTCTGTTGTTAACGGTTTATGCCATGTTTGGCTATACGTACCGGAAGATCTTTGCCATGCTCGCTGTTATGGGGTGTGCCGCTATTATTTATATGTTTTTTAGCGGTACTAAAGGTTTTTTCATCAGTACAAGCCTTATGCCCATACTTTTTATGTTTGAAGCAGTACATGTTTGTATATGGGCTATTAAGCAGCAAAGAAAAGATGCCCGATACGCGCTATTAGGAGTTGTGTCATTCGTTACACTGATTGCTATAAGCGCTCAGTTAGACCAGGGCACTTTTATGGCCCAGCTTCTTTGGGGCGCGGGAGTAGTTTGTTTTCCCCTCGGAATGTCGTTTTACCTCGGCATACAGGGTTCCATTACCAACAAAAAAATGGCACTTATGCTCGGCGAAGTTCAAACACTGTCGGCGAAGAGCCTTAGCCAGGAAATTGAAAAACAGCAAATTCTTGCCTCCCAGAATGAGACGCTGGAGTGCCAGGTAGCCGAACGCACGGCAGAACTAAATCAGTCGCTGGTGGAACTGAAGCAAGCACAACGTCAACTCATCCAATCCGAAAAAATGGCCTCGCTGGGGGAATTGACAGCCGGCATTGCGCACGAGATACAGAACCCGCTGAACTTCGTCAATAATTTCTCGGAGGTAAATACCGAATTGATAGATGAGATGCGGGAAGAGATGGACAAAGGCGACTATGAAGAAGCCAAAGCAATTGCCGGTGATATTAAGGAAAACCAACTAAAGATAAGCCAGCATGGCAAACGTGCCGACTTCATCGTAAAGGGCATGCTGCAACACAGCCGCACCAGTACCGGCGAGCGGCAGGAAACCAATATCAACGTTTTAGCTGATGAGTTTCTAAAGTTATCCTACCATGGGCTACGGGCAAAAGACAAAAACTTTAATGCAGAATTGGTTACTAATTTTGATAAAAACCTACCAACGGTTAATATAGTACAACAGGATATGGGGCGGGTATTGCTTAACTTGTTCAATAATGCGTTTTACGCTGTAAATCAAAAACAGAAGACGGCGGGTGAGAACTATAGGCCAGAAGTTACTGTTACCACTTCGACTAAAAATAATCAGATGGTTATTTCTGTAAAAGATAATGGCGTTGGCATGTCAGATAATATTAAAGATAAAATAATGCAACCATTTTTTACCACCAAGCCAACCGGAGAAGGTACAGGATTAGGGCTATCCCTTAGTTATGATATTGTGGTGAAAGGGCATGGGGGGAGCATTCACGCAAATAGCAAAGAAGGTGAAGGTTCGGAATTTATTATTTCTATCCCGGTAAATAGTTAACTTAGCTTGTCAACCAAAATATTGTAACACATGTCTGTCTTTTATTATTTAGCTGCTTTTTTCCTTATAGTCCGCCTTAATAAATCTCTTATCGGCTTCGATCAGCAAATTAAGTGGAAAAGGAAACTTACCCTTGCCAGCTTTGGTATATTGGCTGTATTTGTTGCTGTACAAGCTTTGTTAAACGATACCGCTGATAGTTTTGCAGGTGCGGTGGTATTGCTGGGCGTGGTAATTTATATTAATAAAGAACCCGATTTCAGCGGTATTAAATTTTATATATGGGCGCATTACCCGTTGATCGCGGTAGGTTTTATAACAGGCTTCGCGCAATTGATATTCCCTGGTTTTTACGATACTTATGAAACCTACTTTGTGTTTGCCATACTTGGCGCCTTTGCCTGGATATTTGCCCGCTGGATAAATTCAAAAAAACAGCGCGATGAATTGAAGATAATAAATATGCGTAATTCGCAACTGGATAGCCTGGTTGCCCAACGTACTGCCGAACTTACCGAACAAAAAAACGAACTGCAGGCAACTGTCGAGCTATTAAAAGCAACACAAAATCAATTGATACAGCAGGAAAAGCTTGCCTCGTTGGGCGAGCTGACCGCTGGTATAGCACATGAGATTCAGAACCCGTTAAACTTTGTCAACAACTTCTCTGAAGTGAGCATGGAACTGGTTGATGAAATGGGCGAGGAACTAACCAAAGGCGATACAGCCGAGGCAATGGCGATAGCTAATGACATCAAACAAAACCTGGAGAAAATAATCCATCACGGCAAACGGGCCGATGGCATTGTGAAGAATATGCTGCAGCACTCGCGCAGTAACTCGGGCGAAAAACAACTGACTGATATTAATGCACTGGCAGATGAATACCTGCGGTTAAGCTATCATGGTTTGCGGGCGAAGGATAAAATGTTTAATTCAAACATGGTTACCGATCTTGACCCGGCTTTGCCTAAAGTAAATGTGATATCGCAGGATATTGGACGGGTACTGCTTAATCTGTTTAACAATGCCTTTTATGCGGTGCAGCAACGCCATAATATAGAAGGCGATACCTATAAGCCCGAAGTAAAAGTAAGTACTGCTACTAAAGGGAAATTTATAGAAATACGTGTCACAGATAACGGGACGGGTATCCCTGATAACGTAAAAGAAAAAATATTGCAGCCGTTTTTTACCACCAAACCAACCGGCGAGGGTACAGGTTTGGGGCTGTCATTAAGTTATGATATTGTGGTGAAAGGGCATGGGGGTAAGATAGACGTGGCTACCCGAGAAGGGGATTTTACTGAATTCATCGTTATATTGCCTATAAGCTAAATGAAGCTATTTTTTAAAATCATAATACTGTTATTGCTGCCTGTTGCTTTAATGGCACAGGACACCGCATTAATAATTAAGCCTGCCCTGTTCAACGAGAATGGGCTGTTTTATATCGGCAAGGCGAACGGCTGGCGTTTTAAAAAAGGAAATGACACTACCTGGGCACAAAAGGATTTGGACGTTAGTAATTGGGAAAAACTGACGCCTGCAAACATAACTGGAAAATATGCCGATAAAAATGGCCGGGCCGAAGGCTGGTTCAGGTTAAAAATAAAAATCGGTAATACGTTAACAGATCGGTCGTTTGGTGTAAAAAGCGCGGTGTGGGCTGCTGAAGATATTTATGTTGACGGGCAGCTAATAACGTCATACGGAAATACCGGGCTTAACGGTAAACATTACCGGGAAGCAACTATATCCCACCGCCTGGCCGTGCCTATTCCTTTTTATTTAGATCCAGATAAAGAACATGTTATTGCCCTGCATTTTGTAGATTATATTTCCCCGATACCGCCGCACAGGTTAAAAATGGAAGATGGCGGTTCAACAACAGTAATAGAACTAACACGACGGCTGAACGATAACCTCTATTTCCAATACAGCGCAACAAACTGGATATTTGAAACCATCTGGGTATCGGTTGGTACGGTTTTAACCTTGCTTTTTTGGTTGCTTTTCTTCCAAAACCCATTGGATAAAATTTTGAAGCTAATTGCTTTGTGTACTACATTTATAACTATTGGCATATTTCTTGGCTTAAACTCAGACTTTGGATTATCTAATTCCAATTGGCTGATCCTGACGTTTGTAGCTAACCTTTGCAATCAATTGGGCGTACTGTTTGGCTTGTTGGTACTTATCAGGATTTTTAACCGACGTATCGTGGCCTGGGTAAAAATTTTCATTGTTACAAACTTAGCGGTCGTAGCATTTAGTTTCTTTTTATCGCAGGATATAAATAATCTCATAGTGCCAGTGTTGTCATTTATAACCTTCGGAATAGACATTTACTATATCGTATCGTCCTGGAAAAATATGCGTGGCCCTCAATGGGCAATCGTGGCAGGATTAATAGTATCGCTTATATTTATTGTAGCGTATCTTTCTTTGGTTGTGCTGAACGGGAATAACAACCTGAGTATTGGGCGACTATGTTTAACCGGCTACTCACTTTCATTTCCCTTATCGCTGCTGGTATATGTTTCCATACGTTTTAAAGAGATCATAACCGAGGTACGTGAGAATGCAGCACAGGTAGTACAACTTTCTGAAGAGAAAAAAGAAGAAGCTTTAAACAGGCAACAAATATTGCAGCAAGAGGTTAACAGGCAAACCGCCGAAATACGCACCACGCTTGATAACCTCAAAGCCACCCAAGCGCAACTCATCCAATCAGAAAAAATGGCCTCGCTGGGCGAACTTACCGCAGGTATTGCTCATGAGATACAGAACCCGCTAAATTTTGTGAACAATTTCTCGGAAGTAAGTATGGAAATGATCGATGAAATGCAGGTAGAGTTAACTAACGGCGATGCAGCCGAGGCTATTGCAATTTCAAACGATATTAAACAAAACCTGGAAAAGATACTGCACCACGGCAAACGGGCAGACGGCATTGTAAAAGGCATGTTGCAGCACAGCCGGGCCAGCACAGGTGCAAAAGAACTTTATGATATAAACTTTTTGGTTGATGAATATCTCCGGTTAGCCTATCACGGCCTTAGGGCGAAGGATAAATCATTCAATGCCGAACTGGTAACACATTTTACCGAAGGCCTGCCAAAGGTTAATATGATTCCGCAGGATATGGGCCGGGTGTTGCTTAACTTGTTTACCAACGCGTTTTACGCCACACAGCAAAAGCAAAAAGATGCTCCTGCAGATTATAAACCAACAGTGGAAGTAAGTACGGGTTTTGAAAAAGGTTTTGTAATAGTAATGGTAAAAGACAACGGCATAGGTATTCCTGATAACATAAAGGACAAAATATTGCAGCCTTTCTTTACCACCAAACCAACCGGCGAAGGCACAGGTTTGGGCCTGTCATTAAGCTATGATATTGTGGTGAAGGGACATGGTGGCACAATGAATATTGACAGCAAAGAGGGCCAATACACAGAATTTAGAATAAACATTCCCGTATAAAAATTTAAAAGCTATATTTAACAGTGATGAAAATATTAGTAGTTGACGATGAAGCGGATGTACAACCGCTTTTTATACAACGTTTCCGCAAGGAAATACGCGACCATGAGGTAGAGTTTGATTTTGCTCTGTCGGGCGAGGAAGCGCTGGATTATCTGAAAGAAAAACATTCGGAAGTGGTACTGATCCTTTCGGATATTAATATGCCGGGCATGAGTGGAATTGAATTATTGTCTAAAATTCGCCACGACTATGATGCGCCGCCGCCCGTAGTAATGATGATAACCGCTTATGGCGATGAAGAAAATCATCGCCAGGCCATGCAAAACGGCGCGAATGATTTTTTAACAAAACCGCTTGATTTTAGTTTACTAAAAGAAAAACTTAAAACCCTGATACACTAATGGCCAAAATATTGGTAGTTGATGATGAGCCGGATCTGGAATTGCTGGTGAAGCAAAAGTTTCGCCGCAAAATAAGGGAGAACGTGTATGAATTTGTCTTTGCCCAAAATGGTGAGGATGCGCTGGCAAAGGTAAAGGAACATCCCGACCTTGATATTATATTGAGCGATATTAATATGCCGGTTATGGACGGGCTTACCCTGTTAAGCCGTTTGCCCGAAGCTAACCCGATGCTGAAGGCGGTGGTGGTATCTGCCTATGGCGATATGCAAAACATCCGCACAGCCATGAACCGCGGCGCATTTGATTTTGTGGTTAAGCCGGTTGATTTTGATGACCTGGACCTTACGATGGAAAAGACCATACTCCATGTAAAGCAACTGCAGGAAACCATAAAAGCCATTAAGGAAAATAACATCCTTAAAATGTATGTGGACGAGAATGTCCTCAACTTTATGACGCATAAGGAGTTTGAAGGCAGCCTGCTTAAAAATGAGCTGGTTGATGCTACCGTGATGTTTATTGACGTTTGCAGCTTTACTGCTATTACCGAGCAGGTAGCGCCAAACACGGTAGTTAACCTGTTGAATGGCCTGTTTGATAAAATTGTTAAAGAGATAATAACACAAGGCGGCCACGTAGATAAATTTATGGGCGATGCGGTAATGGCCGTTTTTAAAGGGCCTTATCATTTAGATAAAGCGATTGATGCTGCCTTAGCGATAAGAGAACAGCTAAAAAACACAGACGAGATAATGGCTGGCGATATTGTATTTAAGCCGGAAATATCCATCGGCATAAACTCGGGCGAAGTGGTGTCCGGCAACATCGGGTCGGCATCATTGAAACGATTGGATTATACGGTTATTGGCGATGTAGTAAACTCAGCGCAAAGGTTGCAATCATCAGCCAAGCCGGGGCAGATAATTATTAGTGAAGAAATATATAATAAAGCCAAAGAATCATTCAGCTGCGAAAAAATTGGCGAGGTGACGCTGAAAAACAAAGCTAAACCGGTTACTATTTACCAGGTTTTAGAGTAAAAACTTATTAATATAACCGAATGTTGAAAGATGTATTAAAAACATTTGGCCTTAATGCAGACCTGTATACTATTACACAATTAGGAACAGGGCTAATTAATCATACCTGGAAAATAACTGACGCTAAGAATGAGCCTAAATTCATCCTGCAGCAGATCAACAAAAATGTTTTTGCATCGCCCCAATTAATCGCGGATAATATTGATAATGTAGCGGGCTACTTGTCAAAACATTATCCAAATTATCTTTTTGTGGCGCCAATAGCAGCTTTGAATGGCGACAAACTGGTTAAATATGATAGCAAAAGCTATTACCGGTTATTTCCATACGTTAAAGATTCTATCACTATAACTACCGTTCAAAACCCGGATGAAGGCTTTGAGGCAGCCGTGCAGTTTGCGCAGTTTACAGGTTTATTGGACGGTTTTGATATTTCGGCACTGCACTACACCCTGCCAGGCTTTCACAATTTGTCGTGGCGTTTTGAACAATTTAGCAAAGCTGTTAATACGGCAAATGAAGAAAGAATAAATTCTTCGCGGCAATGGATAGAAAAAGCATTTTTACACCGCGGCATTGTTGAAACTTATAACAGGATCATTAATGACAAGTTGATACCGCTGCGGGTAATACATCATGATACTAAGATCAGCAACATATTATTTAACGAACAAGGCAAAGGTATTTGCGTGATAGATCTGGATACCGTAATGCCCGGCTACTACATCAGCGATGTGGGCGATATGATGCGGACCTACCTCTCCCCTGCTAACGAGGAAGAAAAAGATCTGGCTAAAATAGAAGTGAGGGATGATTTTTTCAAAGCGATAACAGAAGGTTATTTTAAACAGATGGGCAGTATATTAACCGATACAGAAAAAAGCCTGTTCGTATACTCGGGTAAGTTTATGATCTATATGCAGGCGTTGCGGTTTTTAACCGACTATCTAAATAATGATATTTACTATGGTGCTGCTTACCCCGAACATAACCTAATACGTACGGCGAACCAGATCACCCTTCTTGAAAAATATATAGCAAAAGAGAATAATTTTCAGCAAATTGTGGATACTTGCATTAGCAATAACACTACTGATCGGCTATAAATAGATATCCCGTTAAAATAATAACATGCGTAAACTACAATTCGTCTACATCAATAAATTTCTATTAATCGGGCTACTTGTTGTTGCCAGTCTATGCGCGAACGCGCAATCTCTTAAATATGTTTCGGGCAATAATAGCTGGAACGCTGACTCTTTAGGAAACCAACGCGCTGTTGTAATGGTGCCTTTAAACGGTAGTGTAAGCAAAGCAACTATAGCGTGGCGCCGCAGGGATGACCCTACAGGAAAAGAGATCATAGTTGTGGATGCCCGATCTAACAAACGTGTATTGAATATTAAGGCGGAAAGTATATCCCGCGAAAGCGGAACTATTTACTTTGAGCCAACATCCGGCATAGGTAATTATTATTTTTATTACATGCCTTATAAGGTTAAGGCAAAGTCTAATTATCCCAATGCCATTTATAATAAGATGCAGCAAACCGCATCTGCCGATTGGCTCAATAAAACCGGTAGCTCCGTCCCTGCAAAAGTATTGTACCTGGAATCGGTAAATGCCCTGAACAGCTTTTACCCGATGGAAGTAATTGCCACGCAAAAAGAAGTTGAAGGACTTATAAAGATTAATGCGAATAAATCCTACCTTGTTTTTACCGAAGACCGAACACACCCGGTAAAAATGCAGCACGATCTGCCGCAGCGCTGGATACAAAAAGGCATCACCTCTAAATTTGAGGACGCGGCATTGAAGGGAGAAAATTTTAGTTACCAGTTGGGCATATATCCTGTTAGCACCGCGCTAAATAATGTAAAACTGCTATTTAGCGATCTAAAGGATGCTGCAGGTCACCGCATCCCGGCCTCGGTGATGTCTTGCTTAAATACAGACGGTACAAGGTATGACGGCACGCCATTAAGCAATACCGTAAACGTAAACAAAGGTGATGTACAGGCGCTTTGGTGCCTGGTGAATATCCCGGCTAAAACAGTGGCGGGGAATTATACCGGCATAGTAACGGTTAAACCGGATAATGCCGCATCAACCGCTATCAAAGTATCCCTTAAAGTAAGCGGGCAGTTAGCAGTAAATGGCGGCGTTAATGAACCGCAAAAACAAACCCGTTTAACCTGGCTCAACTCTACTTTGGCGCAACAAAATGAGGTAATAAAACCTTATATCCCATTAAAAATAGATAGCATGAGTATCAGCCTTTTGGGCAGAAAGGTAAAACTCAACAAAACGGGCTTCCCCGACCAGATACAAACGTTTTTTACGCCCGAAATGACGGAAATGACCACTACGCCAAAAAACATATTGGGCGAGAATATTCATTTCCATGTTGTTAACGCGGCAACGCATAAAGATATCGCGTTCAAAAATTCGGGGGTAACGTTTACAGAAAAACAGCCGGGCACCGTGAAGTGGACAGCGCAAAATATATCCGATTTTATAACCATGGATGTAAGCGGCAGTATAGAGTTTGATGGCTACATGGCCTACACCGTTAAAATGACGGCCTTGCAGGATGTGAATTTAGATGATGTTAAGTTTCATGTCCCGTTTGATAAAAATTCGTCTAAATACCTAATGGGGCTTGGGCAAAAAGGCGGCCTGCGCCCCGATACCGTAAAATGGAAATGGGATGTAGCCAATAAGAACCAGGACGGTGCATGGATAGGTGAGGTAAATGCCGGCCTGCAATATTCGCTGCGCGATGAAAATTATGTGCGCCCGTTAAACACCAACTTTTACCTGCAAAAGCCGTTGATACTGCCAACATCGTGGGGCAATAATGGCAAAGGTGGTATTACCATCACTATAAAAGGCAGTACCATGCTGTCTGAAAATTACACCGGGCCGCGCACCATGAAAAAAGGTGATGTGCTATATTATAACTTTACGCTGCTTATCACGCCGTTCCATACCCTGAATACTGATTTTCAATGGGCCACACGCTTTTATCATAAATACAATAATTTAGATACCATAAAAGCCACAGGTGCAACAGTTGTAAATATTCATCATGCAACGCCGATAAATCCGTTTATTAATTACCCGTTTATAGCTCACGACGCTATGAAAAGTTATATTGATGAAGCACATAAAAAAGGTTTAAAGGTTAAGATATACAATACCGTTCGCGAGTTATCCAATAGCGCCTATGAAACTTTCCCCATGCGAAGTTTGGGGCACGAGATCTATTCTACCGGTAAGGGCGGTGGTTATTCATGGTTGCAGGAGCATTTAGGAGATGACTACATACCTGCCTGGTATGTTCCCGAAATTAAGGACGCCGCTATCATAAATAGCGGGATGAGCCGCTGGCATAACTATTATGTGGAAGGAATGAACTGGCTGGTGCAAAACGTAGGCATTGATGGTATATACCTTGATGATGTGGCTTTCGACCGTATTACCATGAAGCGCGTTAAACGGGTATTGACACAAAACGGGCATCCGGGAATTATTGACCTGCATTCGGCCAACCAATACAACAAAAACGACGGCTTTAATAACAGCGCCAATTTGTATATGGAGCATTTCCCCTACCTAAACCGTTTGTGGTTTGGCGAGTATTTTGATTATGAAAAAAATAGCCCTGATTTTTTCTTAACGGAAGTATCGGGTATCCCGTTTGGTTTAATGGGCGAAATGCTGCAAGGCGGTGGTAACCCATGGCGAGGGATGATCTACGGCATGACCAATCGTATGCCATGGAGCGATAATGCCGACCCGAGGCCGATATGGAAAGCATGGGATGATTTTGGTATGCAGGGAACCAAAATGATAGGTTACTGGGTGGATAACAACCCGGTCAAAACAAGCGACAATAAAATACTGGCAACTATTTATAAAAAGGATAAAAAAGCAATGATAGCCATTGCCAGCTGGGAAGATAAAGATATCCCCGTCAGCTTAATTATTGATTGGAAAGCCTTAGGCATTGATCCTGCGAAAGCTACTATCACGGCTCCGGCCATCAAAAATTTCCAGTCGGGCAAAAAGTTTTTGGTAACTGATAAAATTATCGTCCCCAAAGGAAAAGGGTGGATGCTGGTGGTGCAATAAATCAGTAATTAAGCTCTTTTTAATAACCTCCGGGTTACACCACCTATGGTCAATCCTTGCACTAATATAGAAAACACAACAACCATATAAGTTATCAGCACAAATTCATCCCGGTGCATTTCGGGGCTTAGGGAAAGCGCCAGGGCCACTGATAAACCACCCCGTAAACCACCCCAGGTAAGGATAGCTACCGCATGCCTTTCAAATTTCACTTTATAGCGTAATAGCAGCACCGGAAAAAGCACCGACACCCATCTTGCTAACAGCACGACCACAATAGAGATGCATCCAATAATAAGGACAGTGAAGTTGATCCTAATAACAAGCATTTCCAGGCCTACCAACAGGAAAAGTATCGCATTAAATATTTCGTCTATTAGCTCCCAAAATTTGTCCAGGTAATCGCGGCTTAGGTCAGAAAGCGCTTCATCTTTTACTTTATTACCGGTAATGATACCTGCCACCACCATAGCAAGCGGGCCTGATACGTGCAAACGGCCTGCAAGGAAATAACCTCCCATTACAATAGCCAGCGTTACGAGCACTTCAACTTTATAATCATCTATGGAACGAAGGGCATAGTACCCGATATACCCAAGTAAGCCACCGAACAAAAGGCCGCCCAATGCTTCCTGCAGAAACAGCTTACCCATATCCCATAGGTCGATGGCTGAAATACCCGAGTGCGCCGCATCTAATAAGGTCACAAACACTACAACGGCTACACCATCATTAAATAAAGATTCCCCTGAAATTTTAAGTTCGAGAGAAGATGGGATCTTGGCTTTCTTCAGTATAGCCAATACAGCGATAGGGTCGGTTGGTGATATTAGCGCACCAAATAAAAGGCAGTAAATAAAGGGTATAGGCCAATTAAATATTTGAAACAGGTACCAGGTAACACTGCCAACGAGCGAGGTTGAAATAACGATACCTATCGTAGAGAGCGCCAGTACCGGCCAGCGTTCCCGCTTTAATTTCCCTGCATCAATATGTATTGCGCCTGCAAATAACAGGAAGCTCAGCATAAAATTCATCAGGACATCCCGAAAATCAATAGACGAAGCGAGTTGTAAGGCCTTTTTAGAAAACAACGGATCGAACTTACCCAACACAACCAGTAAGATAGAAGTGCCGAGAGAAAGTACCATTATACCAATAGTAGGTGGCCACTTAATAAACCGGTTATTGACGTAGGCGAATACAGCGGCTAAGACAATGGTGATACTTAAGATTTCGCTAATACCCATATCCGGATGGTTTGCTTTTAGTTAGGCTTAGTGTTTTTTGTTTAGGGTAATTTATTAAGCTCTATCTGTGGCGGTTGTTTAACAGACTGTTGTTTAGTAAAGTTAGTTTTTAGTATTGTAAGATCATTGAAAAAACCACAGTTACGCAGGTAAAACAAGTCGTTTTCTACGCCGCCGCTATAATCTTTGCGGTAGTTAATATTGGCTGTAGCATCGCCTGTAAATTGAGCGTTATTGGCGGGTAGCCATTTGCCTGATGTGCTTCTTATCCATTGATTGCCAAAAAAAACCTTTCTGGTTACATTACCCATATTAGGCTCAAAGTTTTCTAAAAATGAATAAATTCCTTTTAAACAAAAACCAGACTTAGGCCGTTTAAAACTTGCTATTAATTGCCAATCTGTTTTCGAGGTTTCTTTAAAATAAGCTGTAAAAATAGTTGTTTTCGCGATGCTATCCGCCTGGGCGTGTATTAAGAATGAATAGGTTTTACCCGCGACCCACGGGTAGTTTAAATAACTTTGACCGCCCGAACCTTCACTGCCAAACTCGCCGGCATGAACGCCCTCACCCTTTTTTAGCATAATTATCTTTAAGCTGTCAGGGATCTTTTTTGGATCGTCGGTAGTAAACGGGCTCCATATAGAGAACAAAATATGCCGCTCGGTTGGCGAGTTTACCTGCATGCCAAAATATCCACCGGTAAAGCCATCGGCCATAAAATAAGAGCCTAACACATCATTGCCAACAGGCACCGTGACTTCGTTATAAAACCATTCGGCAGTATTTTTAACCTCGTCAGGCAGTTTATAGTTCAGGTGTACAGATGGCCCGCGATGCCCCCAATAGTAATAATTGCCCTTGTTGTTTTTTACATAAGCCGATCCTTTAGCAAGTGCCGGTCCGCTTAATATGATGTCGGACATGACAACATATTCTTTCCCGGTTTTATTGAGGCCAATTAGTTTGATCTGTATATAACCGGGTGATTTAACGGTAACCTTACCAAAATCAATAACCGCAGTATCACGATTGGCTACTGTTTTTGTCAATAATATTGTCTTATCCACCACCACACTTATTTTGCTTGAGCCGTCGGGCACTAATAGTTTGAGCGCAACATTTAAACTGCCCACAGTTTCGGAGCGGACGTAAACACTAATGGTATCCTTTGCAGAAGCCCAATTGATAACGCCTTTGTCTGTTATTTTAGCCTGTCCAATTTTATTCACCCAGCCATTGCCCCCAAGCGGAACAGTTATAGTTGAGTCTTTAGATTGGGCGGAAACGGTATTCACACCCGTCAAAACGACTGTTCCAAAGATTACGATAACTAATATAAGTTTTATAGTTTGCATAGCTGATGCCTAATTTAGCTGTAAAATGCCGTACTTTTTGTATTTATTGCTGATAGTTGTCAAAAACCTATATTTCTGTAACCAAAACTATGCATCCGGGTAGTTTTCCAGCTTTGGTCATACAGTTTCAGCTTCCAACCGAATAAATAGTAAACCCGTATCCGTTTTTATTTTTATTTTAGGCGCATAATTTATTACTGACTGCATGAGCCTAAAAACCTTCTTTCCCATAATTTGCTGCCTGTTATACTTCACCCCCGGCATTGCCCAAAAGAAACAAAATGTTTATTTCCTCAAAAATTCAGGTGCCCAGGTAAAACTGCGTGATAGCGCTGACTATATAAGGGTAGTAAGCGAACCCGATTCGGGCGCCACCTTGTATAACGTAAAAGATTATTACAAAAGCGGCAAGTTGATGATGATAGGTAAAACATCAAAAGTTGATCCTATATTATTAGAAGAAGAATGTATGGCCTATTACCCTTCGGGCAAAAAAAAGCAATATTCACATTATAAACAAGGCCATTTGGTGGGCGATCAATACACTTATTATCCAAACGGGCGCTTATATGTTTATACAAAATTTGCTTCGGATATCGCTAACCAGGGAACAGGATATAATTTAAATTATCACATTATGGCATGCAACGATTCAACAGGAAAGGAATTAACTGTTGATGGCAATGGTTATTACATTGGTTACAATAATGACTTTAAAACCGTAAAAGAAGAAGGCAGCTTGAAAGCTGGAATAAAGGACGGGAAATGGAAAGGAAATAATGGAATTGAGGATAACTACATTACCTATGCTGAAGAATATTCCAATGGCAAACTGGTGTCGGGAGAATCTGTTGACCGCGATAATAAAGTAGTCACCTATACTGTATCAGAGCGCGAACCTCAGTATAAAGGTGGTATCACGGCATTTTATGCTTACCTGGGTAAAAATGTAATATACCCCATAAATGCCAGGAGAAATTTTATACAGGGTACAGTTTACATTTCTTTTGTTGTAGAAAAGGACGGATCATTAACCGATGTAAAGGTTGCAAGATCCCCAAATGAAGAATTGAGTGCAGAAGCTTTAAAGACTGTAAAAAACTCACCAAATTGGGAGCCCGGCTTACAATACGGACGGGCGGTAAGAGTTCAATATACCGTCCCTGTTAAATTTACGCTGGGGTCGCCTAACTGATAGCATTCATACCGCCATCGTCCTGAATGTCAAATTTACCCTTGGCGTTAAAATCCGCTTTGATTTAGGCAGGCTATGCATCCAATGCGATTGCGTTGTGCCTTTCATCACCAGCAGACTGCCGTTTTCTAAAATTAAAGATGTTGCCTCTTTAGTGGCCCGGTGCTTCAGCGCAAACTTCCTTTCGGCGCCAAAACTTAGTGAGGCAATAGAAGTGTCCTTGCCTAATGCTTTTTCATCATCACTATGCCAGGCCATCCCTTCATCCCCGTTATGATATAAATTAAGCAGGCACGAGTTGAATTTTTCGCCAGTTAATTGTTCAACCAATGCCTTCAATTCTATAAGTTCTTTTGTCCACGCCAACGCTTGTTTAGTGGTGTTGGAGTAGGTATAAGAATAATCCGTATCGGCATACCAGGCTACCTTACGTTTGGTTATGATATGTTTGCCAAAGATTATCGCTTCATCATTTTTCCACTGGATGTTTTCCAGCAATATTTCAAGATAATTGTTGGCTTTACTTATTGACATCACTTTGCCGTAATAATTTACTTCACCATCATGCGGTAACAAGTTTGCTGTTTCTGTTTTATACAGTTCCATTATAATTTAAATTTTAAGCGCTTCAGTTCCCCTCTCAAGAGGGGAACCGCACAGTCTTTGCTTTTATGTGTTGTGTTATACGGCAAAAGCTTTAGATGCTTCCCAGCCTATCATCGCGCTTTTACGCTGACTGCCCCAATGGTATTGCCCCGTTTCGCCTGTTGATTTTATTACCCGGTGACAAGGAATTAAAAATGCCACCGGGTTATCACCCACCGCCGACCCAACCGCGCGATTGGCATTAGGATTATTGATCTGCGCCGCAATGCCCGAGTAAGTACTGAGGCCGCCCATTGGTATTTTCAGTAACGCTTCCCAAACCTTAAGCTGAAATGCTGTCCCCTTTAGATGCAGCTTTATCTCGTGCAGTTTGCTCCAGTCCTGGTTAAAAATGAACAGGGCGTTTTGCTGTATCAAATCTAAAATGGGCGTGTAAGCAGCATTGGGGAAATTGCGCTGCAAATTGGCAAAAGCCACGTCTTGCCCTTCGTCTGCAAAAGCCATATAACATATCCCCTTAGCTGTTGATGCAACTATGATCGTACCAAACGGGCTTTCGGCAAAGCTGTAATTGATATGCAGCTGCTCACCCCCATTCTTATATTCGCCGGGGGTCATGCCTTCTACTTTAATAAACAGGTCGTGCAATCTGCCCGTGCCGGATAGCCCGGTTTCATAAGCGGTATCAAACAGGGTGGCTTGTTTGTCTTTTAATATGGTCTTGGCATGCTCAATGCTTAAGTATTGCAAAAACTGCTTAGGGGTAACGCCCGCCCAATCCTTAAACATCCGCTGAAAGTGGAACGGGCTCAAATTTACCTGCTCGGCGGCTTGCTCCAACGTAGGCTGATCTTTATAATTCAGTTTTAAGAAGTCGATTGCTTCGGCTATCCTTTTGTAATCAATTTCGTTTTGTGCTTCCATCTTTTTTATTGTTTGTTACACAAAAGTACCCGGTTGCCAAACGCCATGAAACCCGTTTCTTGCGGAGTTTTCTATTTATTGTTTAATCGCCGTTGCTGCACTCACATTCTTTATAAACACTATCCCATCATACCCCTCGTTCCATTTATGCTGAACGTACATCTGGTCGGTACCCGCTTTTGCCGCGTAATTTGAGCCGATAAAATAAGAGCTTACGATTGTATTTAAATAGTCCTTTATAACCGGATTGGTTGATGCCGTTTTAAAATCCAGCATAAAATTGGGCGCTTTGCATTGGGCAAATAAAGCATCGCTGTTGTTGGCCATAGTAACTTCGGGTATATCATATATCCCCGCCGGGTTCCCGGCACTTGGCTGCGATTTTATCTTTCCGCTGTTAAAGCATAATCCCAATAAATAATAATCATTCTTAAACGCTTCATTCAAGTAAATACCCGCACGGGCAACGCCTGAACTGTTTATTGTTTTCGCCAAATGCTCGCTATGGCTCCATATCACTGTCTTACTGTCGTTTGTATAATGATACAGCCATTCAATATTTTCGGCCATGTTTTTATCACGCTGGTTATTCTTTTCGTTCGGATCGGCTGTGGCTGCGGGCGCTGCGTAGTCAACATATTGCTCTGCAATGCGTACCAGATGCTGGTAATATTTAGCCTCATCGCCGGGCTGGTTAAACTGCACGGTTTTTAATTGTTCAACCATAGTTTTCATGGCTGCCCTTTCCTCATTATTCGCTCTCGCTCCTTTACCCATTGCCTCTAATCCTTGTTTCAACACATCTGTAGTTTGGTTGGTTGATCCCAAGTAAATTTGCAGTAAAAATGCGGCAGTGTTCCCCCTGGTATTATCAAAGCCATATATCCTCACCTTGTCTTTATCGGGTTGGGTATCATTATATTTCTTCACCCATTGCAGCATATCAACAAATTCCTGAGTGTTCCAAACACCGCCACCCGCACCGGCTAATGCTTTATAGGCATCGGTTTTCCCATGCAGTACATAATCGTTTATTATACCTGCCCCCGCAAAATCGATCTCGGTCAACAGCACCTTTACGCCCATCTCCTTTACCAAAAATTCCAGCAAGCGTTGTTTAAACACAAAAAAATCATGCACCCCATGTGCCGATTCGCCCAGGCCGATCACCTTCTTATCTTTCAAAATTTTCTTTAACGGCTGCAGATCACTGAAATCATCACCGTGTATGATAGTTTTAAGGGGGATAAGTTTGCTGTTGATAGCCGCAACCAACTCACTTTGCGCCGATACACCCAGCGGCAAAAACACGCTCAAAAATAAAGCAGCTACCATAAACAGATTTTTGAAAAACATAACTAATGGGTTTATTACTTATGGAAAAGTAGGGGTTTTAATTTAGGAAATCAATATACCCGGTAAAGAAAAAACAAAGAGCGTTGTCAGTCTGAGGCACTCGAAGACTACGCGGGCAAAGGCCTTTACGCACCATGCTTCGAGGACCTCAGCATGACACCCATCTCCTTGAAATAAAAAATCCCGGCCAAATGACCAGGATCTCTGTATATTTAAAACATAAAAACCTTTCAGCTTTTACCTTTCTGCTTTAAGCTAATTTCGCTAATTCCTCAGCCATAGCAGCGCCAATTTCCGCCGGAGACTCCACCACGCGTATACCGCACTCGCGCATAATCTTCATTTTTGCAGCAGCAGTATCATCAGCACCGCCAACAATAGCACCGGCGTGGCCCATACGGCGTCCCGGAGGAGCAGTTTGTCCGGCAATAAAGCCAACAACTGGCTTGGTTCCGTTTGCTTTTATCCAGCGGGCGGCTTCAGCTTCCATGCTTCCGCCAATTTCGCCTATCATAATAATGCCATGTGTATCCGGGTCGTTCATTAATAATTCAACCGCTTCTTTAGTAGGTGTGCCGATGATCGGGTCGCCGCCAATACCAATGGCAGTAGTAATACCTAACCCTGCTTTCACCACCTGGTCAACCGCTTCATAAGTTAACGTTCCAGATTTTGAAACAACGCCTACATTACCCTTTTTGAAAATAAAGCCCGGCATAATACCAATTTTGCTTTCATCAGCTGTAATTATACCCGGGCAATTAGGGCCAATTAAACGGCAATCTTTATCCGTTAAGTAGCTCTTCACCTGTATCATATCCTTTGTTGGGATACCTTCGGTAATACAAACAATAACCTTAATACCGGCTTCGGCAGCTTCCATTATCGCATCGGCGGCAAATGCTGGCGGAACGAAGATGATAGATACATTGGCGCCGGTTTCCTTAACCGCATCGGCAACGGTATTAAATACCGGCCTGTCCAAATGTTTTTGGCCGCCCTTGCCCGGTGTAACGCCACCTACCAACTGGGTACCATAATCTATCATTTGCGAAGCATGGTAAGTACCTTCATTACCTGTAAAACCCTGAACAATAACTTTAGAATCTTTATTTACGAGAACGCTCATTAGTCTTTTACTTTTTGTATCGCAAAGCTAAAGTTATTGCCTATAATCTCAAATTAAATTTTTATGCGTGCATAGCTTTAAAAGTATGTTTTTTGTAATATTATTAGGATAGAAAGATTTCTTCATTTAATGATTGGGCGAGTGAGTCGGTTGAACCAATCGATAAAAATTGTATTTTTGAATAAATACTTACAAAATAATGCAACTATCAGACATCGATATATCAAAAACATATACCTATGCCGACTACTTAAAGTGGACGTTTGATGAACGCCTTGAGTTAATAAAGGGAAAGATTTTTAAAATGAGCCCTGCACCGGGTTCTGTTCATCAATTGATTTCCGGGGCTGTATTTAATGAAATATATAATTATCTAAAAGGCAAACCCTGTAAAGTTTTTTCTGCACCTTTTGATGTACGGTTTATCAGGCGCTCGGTAGATGATGCAGCTATCACTACTGTGGTGCAACCTGATATATGTGTAATTTGTGATATTAATAAAATTGATGCGAAGGGATGTATAGGCGCCCCGGATATTATGGTTGAAATTTTATCGCCCGGCAATAACCGCAAAGAATTACAAAATAAATACGAAGTTTACGAAGAGGCTGGTGTATTAGAATATTGGATCATTCACCCGCAAGAAAAAACTTTTTTAAAATACACTTTAACCAATGGCAGCTTCCAACCGTCAAGGCTTTTAACTATTGGGGATGAAGTAACTACCCCTATATTGCCCGGCTTTATTTTAAGTTTGGATGAATTATTTGCAAACGTATAAGCATAATTCAAAATCCTCTTTGATAAATATATTATTCTTACTACATTTGCAGCCCGTTTAGTGCGGGTAAATAATTAAAAATCAAAGTATAATAATGCAACAGTACGAAATCGTTATCGTTCTAACCCCGTTGTTATCAGTAGAAGTTGCTGCAGAGGCTATTGCCAAATACAGCAAAGTGCTAACTGATGGCGGAGCCGAAATTGTCCAGGAGGATAATTGGGGTTTGAAGAAATTAGCGTACCCTATTCAAAAAAAGACAACAGGGTACTATCACTTAACTGAATTTAGGGCTCCGGGTGATTTAATTAATAAACTGGAGGTTGAATTGAGGCGTGATGAGCGCGTACTTCGCTTCTTAACCATAGCTTTGGATAAACATGCCACTGCTTACAACGAGAAAAAACGCAGCGGCGCTTTCAACAAGCCTAAAGTTGCTAAAACAGAGGAGGCAGCAAGCTAATGGCAAACGATCAAATTAAATACGTAACCGCCCCTAAAGTAGAGGACACACGTAAAAAATACTGCCGTTTTAAAAAGAACGGGATCAAGTATATTGATTACAAAGACGCTAACTTTTTATTGAAGTTTATTAACGACCAGGGTAAAGTATTACCACGCCGTTTAACCGGGACTTCATTAAAGTTTCAGCGCAAAGTGGCACAGGCTGTTAAGCGTGCCCGCCATATTGGTTTATTACCTTATGTTACAGATTCATTAAAATAAGCAGGAGGAAACAAAACCATGGAAGTTATTTTAAAACAAGACGTAAAAAACCTGGGCGATAAAGACGATGTAGTAAACGTTAAGCCAGGTTACGGCCGTAACTACCTTTTACCAAAGGGTTATGCCATATTAGCTACGGTAAGTGCCCGTAAAGTTTTAGCCGAAAACCTAAAACAAGCTCAATTTAAACAAGACAAAATCCGCAAGGATGCTGACGCGATAGCTGCCCGTTTAGAAGGTGTAACCCTTCATATTGGTGCTAAAGCCGGCGAAACCGGAAAGATCTTCGGTGCCATCAACACGATACAGATTGCTGATGCATTGAAGAAAGAAGGCTTCGAGGTTGATCGTCGCCGCATTACTTTCGAAACCGAACCAAAATTTGTTGGTGATTACATCGCGAATGTAAACCTTCATAAAGAAGTTAAAGTTCAGGTTCCGTTTAGCGTAGTAGCTGAATAATTTTATTTCGGATGTCGGAGATTTTCGATGTCGGATTTAAAAAGAGAATTTAAAGGTGTTTTGCGAAAGCAGGACACCTTTTTTATTATCACCACCCTGTCATGCTTGACAGATTAATGGAAAATCAAACAAATCCGAAATCCCACATTCGAAATCCGAAATATTAAAGATATTTTAGTTGCATGAAAGGTATCTGGAAACTCATCCTTCGTTTTATAAAATTATTCGTCATATTCTTCGTAGGCCTAAGCGTATTGTGGGTATTACTGTACCGCTATGTTAACCCACCGTTTACCTGGCTAATGATAACGCGCGGCTTCGAGCGCAGATCAGCCGGTAAAGACTGGAAGATGGATAAAAAATGGGTTGATTTTGACGACATCGCCGACCCTATGAAACGCGCTGCCGTTGCTGCAGAAGACCAGAAATTCCTGGATCATTATGGTTTTGATTTTAAAGCGATGGAACGCGCCATTGATAAAAACGAGCATAGTCATAAGCTCATTGGCGGCAGTACCATATCGCAACAGACTGCCAAAAATGTATTCCTTTGGCCGGGCAGATCCTATGTACGCAAAGCCTTTGAAGCTTATTTTACGCTGCTTATCGAACTATTCTGGAACAAAAAACGCATTATGGAAGTCTATTTAAACGAAATAGAAATGGGCGATGGTATTTACGGTATACAAGCCGCCTCCCAAGCCTATTTCCATAAAGATGCTTCTGCGCTAACTAAACAACAAGCCGCAGCCATTGCTTCCATATTCCCCGACCCGTTAAAATGGTCGCCCACCAACCCCAGCAATTATGTAGCTCATCGGCAATATTTGATCATGAAAAATATGCGCCGGTTAGGCCCGCTGGATTTTTAATTAAGTGGACTAATCATCATCATCCTTCTTCTTTTTCTCCAATATCACAAACGCGCTCCGTTTTGGTGCTGGCATTACTGCATTTTCGCCTTTTACATATTTCCATATTACATCATTCAACTCCAGGTCGGGCACTTTATCCTCAACCGCAAAATTAAATAATGACGACCGCTTACTGCTTTCGTTTACAGCTACATTACGTTCCTGTAGGTTCACACGTGCAGGCTTTAACACATAAGGTGTTAGATCTGCTTTGCTGGTAAAACAGTCATATAAAGGCATGGCAGCGGCATCGTACTGGCTCATGGGCGGCAGGCCCAATATCAGTTCCATGGTACGTAATACCCCCGATGTAGAGTACATGCCATGTATGGCAGCATTGCGCTTTACATAAGGCCCGGCAACATACACCGGCGAACGGTGCGCGTCAATATGGTCGGGGCCATTTTGGGCATCATCTTCCAGTACAAACACTACAGATTCTTTCCAGATAGGGCTTTTTGATAAATGCTCCAGCATCATCCCTACCCCCTGGTCGTTATCGGCTACAGCGGCAATTGGCGATATGGTACCCTTCCGTTGCCCGCTGGTATGATCGTTACCCATACGGATAGAATTAAACTGCGGTACCTGGTTTATGCGTACTAAGGAGTCAAAATCTCTTGCCCAAATTTGTTCGCGGCTAATATCTGTAATATTCAGATCAAACCCCGGCGATTGAGGGCATAAATGCCCCTGTAATGATTTAATATTAGCTTTACCATCACCGGCAAATTCGCCGTAGGTGCGGTAAGTTACGCCTGCACGTTTGCAATAATCCCATATATAACCATCCTTGGGGTCGCCAATTTTACGTTCGCCTTCACTATCATAATTACCGCCACGGCCGCCGTAGCTGGTGGGCCATGTTTTTTCAATAAAGTCGGTAGCATACGCGGCCATGCTCCAGTTATGGCCATCGGCGCTTACTTCGGCATCCACATAAAAATTATCCAGCAAGGCAAACTCATTAGCTATGGCATGCTCATTCGGGGTAACTTTATTGCCGAAAATGCAAAGGGAAGTATCGCCATTGCCTTTTGGCATATCGCCTAAAACCTGGTCATAAGTACGGTTCTCTTTAATAATATAGAACACATATTTAATGGGCGATTTTTCTGCACTGCTGCGCGGGATAGGGTTGCCTGCTTCGCCGGGTGCCATCTTTTCTATTTTGTCGCTAAAAGGTGTATTGGCATAAACCTGTTTGGTATAAGCTTTAAGTTCCTCGGGCTTTGGCGTTGCAATTAGGGATAGTGTACCTTTAAACAACCCGCCTATATATTGCTCTCTGCTGTTTATAGGGCTTTGCTGATAACCACTATTATCCGTCTTTTTTACAGGCTGCGGGCCCTTTGGGTTTGCCATCGATGTAAAACCTTTACCGTTGGCTACCAGTATTTTACTGCCCAATGTTTTAACATTTGTTGGGTACCAGCCTACCGGGATAAAGCCCATGCTTTGGCTGCTGCCGGGCTTGCTTACATCAAACACGGCTAAACAGTTATTATCGGCATTGGCAATGTATAAGGTTTTTTCATCGGCTGATAATGCCAGCCCGTTAGTGGTTGAGCCGGTAAGCTTTGTTGGAAAAAGCGTGGTAGAAAATACTTCTACCGTTTTATTGGTAGCGGTATTGATAACAGAAACAGAGTTATCATTCGCGTTAGCGACAAACAGGTAAGTGCCTTTTTTATTCAATAATAACTCATTGGGATGATTACCGACTTTAATACTATTGATAGCGCCGGTAGCGATATTATAGCAAGCTACTTCTTCGCCGCCCCAAATAGAAATGTACAATGTTTTTTCATCCGGCGAGAGGATGCAGCTATAAGCCTCGGCGGCCAGCTTTACTTTCGAGGTGATCTTGCGGGTGTTTGGGTCGATGATATATAAAGAGCTATCTTCCTTGGTAACGGTATATAAAACAGTGTTGCTTTTATTTACAGCGATGCCTGTAGCGCATATTTTACCTCTTGGCCAGGGCTGACCAAGTTTAATGGTATCGGCTTTGCCAATCTTGTTATCCTGGATATTAAAAGCCATTATCCAGTTATCATTCCCGCCCGATGCATACAGTTTTTTCTCGTCATGGCTAAAGGCCAGCCCGTACCATGATTTTCCAACTACTTTTTCATCCAGCAATTTTTCATTTACCGGGTCTATCAGCTGGATTGATTGCGTGCTTTCGCCATTATTGGTAACAGCCAATAATTTACCCGATGAAGATAGTTGTATATTTAAGGGGAGATCGCCCAATTGCAGGGAGTTTCCTGCGGGGCTTAATTTCCAGCCGTTAGGCAATAATACTTGCGCGGTTTGCTGTATCTTTCCCGGTGTTTGCGCATTCGATTGAAAAGCAACTATTAAAATTGCCGATGCGATAAAAATTAGTTTCTGTTTCATGATGAATAACTGAGTCAATCAAAATTACAGATTGATTAGTTATAAAATGCGGGTTAACAAAAACTTAATATGGCCTGAACCACAATTTTGATAATTACTTATCTACTTTGAGCTTCGCTTTAATAACAGAATCTTTTTGTGCGTTGGTTAGCGTATGGCTATAATTAAATATCGCCCCCTCAAAATCGCCATAACTTGGGTTGGGTATTACAATATAGCGGCTGCCAAATTCCTTACGCAATTTTTCGGTAGTCGCCATACGGCTTTCTTCCGGCGGATGATTATCATACAGCAAATCAAAATCGGGTAGGTTATCGCCGCAAAGCAAAATAATTTGGTGGGTTTTTAAAACCTGTTGCCTGCGTGTTTCCTTACTTGATTCCTTTTGTTTTAGCAGCAAATGGGCACTATCCGCATTGGGTAAATTATATAGCTTTAAGTTTTTCAGTGTACCTGCACGTTCATCTTCATCGCGGTTGGTGATATAAAAAACGGTTACGCCTTTTGAAGCCGCGTATTTAAAAAATGCCGGCGCGCCGGGAACCGTATCGGCTACGCCTTTGGCTGTCCATTGCTTCCATGCTTTACTATCAAATTCTAAATTTTGTATGGCCCGCGCGGCATCGTATGGACTATTGTCTAAAAGGGTTTCGTCAACATCTGTAACAACAGCAAAAGGCCTTTTACTATGTTTTGCAATTGCCATATCCAAACGCAATTTTGCCGTATTATAGGCCTGGAAGCACAATGCTCTATACTCAGCTGCACGTTGCTGGTAAAGCGAGGCCCATGCTTTGCCATCGTTTACAATAGAGGCAGATGCCTGATCGGCAGGTTTAGTATTACATGAACTATAACAGGCAAGTATAAAAATACTTACTAAAATGGATGGCTGAATTTTTTTCATACTTATTATAGCAGCTCCGGCTTTATCTTGTCGGTAAACTCTTTAGCAAACTTGTTCAGCTTAGGCTGTATTACAAATGAGCAATAAGGTTTATTAGGATTATCAGAAAAATAGTTTTGGTGATAATCCTCCGCTTTATAAAACTTGCTTGCCGGGGTAATTTCGGTAACTATGGGCTTATCAAAAACCTGCTCATCGGTCAGTTTTTTTATCATGGCTTCGGCGTGCTGCTTTTGCTCTTCGTTATAATAAAATATAGCCGAGCGGTATTGCGTGCCCACATCATTACCCTGGCGGTTTAGCGTGGTAGGGTTATGCGTCCTGAAAAAAACCAGCAGCAACTCATCTAAAGAAACCTCATCTGCATCATACTCCAGGTCTATCACTTCCGCATGGCCGGTATCGCCATTGCAAATTTCCATGTAGGTGGGGTTATCGGTATGGCCGCCCATATAACCCGATGTTACTTTTGTAACCCCCTTAAGGGTTTGAAATATAGCTTCTGTGCACCAAAAGCAACCATTGGCAAATGTTATTCGTTGTATATTCATAGTCTTATATTAACGAATATACGGCGGGTATGGTTTAAAAACCAGTCAAACATTTGAAAATGTCAATTTAATTACTAAGTTTTGAATAAACTCACTTAAAAACCAACTAATTATGAAAATTGCAGTGTTAATTGCCCGTGTATTACTGGGCCTCATCTTCCTGGTATTCGGGCTTAACTTTTTCTTCCATTTTATTAATATGGCACAACCGGTAATGAGCCCCGCAGCTACAGCTTTTCAAGCCGGCCTTTGGGGTTCTGGCTATTTTTTCAAGTATATGAAAGTTATTGAGATCGCTAGCGGGCTGTTTTTATTGCTCAACCGTTATACAGCGCTATTTTTGGTTATCCTCTTCCCTATTAGCGTAAATATTTTCCTGTACCATGCTATTTTAGTACCTCCGGGTATTCCTTTAGGTACTGTAATTATTATACTTAATTTATTTTTAGCATTTGCTTACCGCAAATATTACAGCGGTATTTTCACAGCGAAACCTGTTGTGTAAAATACCCCCTTGTTTTACTAAAATGCCCCCGCAATACAGGGGCATTTTTTGTTTTATAGTTCATAAATATTAGTAATTTAGGGGTTCCATATTCATATAAACCATTATGATACTTAAGAAGTTTACTCAAAAAACGGGTTTTATTTTTATAGCCCTCGCCGCATTATTTGCAACCAAAGGGTTTAGTCAACAGGCTAGATCAACAGCAGATTTTGATAAAGGCTGGCATTTCAATTTAGGCGATGTGGCCGGCGGCGAAAGCGCAGACCTGAACGATACTAAGTGGCGCACGCTCAATTTACCACACGACTGGAGCATTGAGGGCGAATTTAAAAAAGAAAACCCCGCAACATTTGACGGCGGAGCTCTGCCTGGCGGCATTGGTTGGTACCGTAAAACGTTTACAGTTCCTGCAACTTCAAAAGGCAAGCAAGTTTATATTGCTTTTGACGGGGTTTATCAAAAAAGTGATATATGGATAAACGGGCACCACTTAGGCTTCAGGCCTAACGGGTATATTTCATTCCAATATGAATTGACGTCCTATTTAAATTACGGCAAACCAAATGTGATCGCCGTTAAGGTAGATAACAGCATGCAGCCAAATTCGCGCTGGTATTCGGGCTCTGGTATTTTTCGTAACGTGTGGCTGGTTACTACCGGCCGTTTAGCTATTGACCATTGGGGAACTTATGTTACCACGCCAAAGGTAAGCGCACAATCTGCAACCGTAGATTTAGAGGTAAAAGTTAGAAAATATGCAGGCAAAATAGCGCCTTATTCGCTTAAATCAACTATTTATAGCACCGCTGGTAAAGCGGTAGCCAGCAAGATAACTGCCAATATCAGCTCGGGCGATACGCTTACTAAGGTTGACCAAACATTCATCGTAAGTAACCCGGCTTTATGGTCTGTAGAGCATCCTAATTTATACAAAGTAGTTACCCAGGTTGTTGAAGCGGGCAAGGTTGTTGATGAATACACCACCCCATTGGGTATCCGCTATTTTAAGTTTGATGTAGATCATGGCTTTTCTTTAAACGGGAAGCAAATGAAAATATTAGGCGTATGTGACCACCATGACCTCGGCAGTTTAGGTTCGGCAGTAAACACCCGCGCTTTAGAGAGGCAACTGGAAATATTAAAGGCAATGGGCTGCAATGGTATACGCACATCGCACAATCCGCCCGCGCCCGAACTGCTTGCACTATGCGATAAAATGGGCTTCATTGTAATGGACGAAGCGTTTGACTGCTGGGAGCGCGGCAAGGTAAAATATGATTATCACCTGTTTTTTAAAGAATGGCATAAAAAAGACCTTGAAGACCAAATACTGCGCGACCGTAACCACCCAAGCGTAATGATATGGAGCATCGGTAACGAAATTCCTCAGCAATCTGATACCAGCGCCCTGCGTATAGCGCCCGAACTGGCCGCAATTGTTCATAGCCTGGACAAGACACGCCCAATTACAACCGCTAATAATAACCCTGATACCCGCAATAAGATTATTGCATCTGGAGCGATAGACCTTATTGGTTATAATTACCACGAAGGGGAATATGCTACTTTCCATGACCGTTATCCGGGTAAAATATTTATTGCTTCTGAAACAACTTCGGGGCTGGAAACACGGGGATATTATGATATGCCGTCTGACAGTGTGCGGGTGTGGCCGTCAAGGACAGCGGGCAAACCATTTGTAGGCAACCCTGACAATACCGTTTCTGCATTTGATAACGTGCGCCCGCCATGGGGATCAACTCATGAAGCTACCTGGAAACAAATGAAGAAATATGAGTTCCTTTCGGGGATGTTCATTTGGACAGGATTTGATTATTTGGGTGAGCCTACGCCATATGGCTGGCCATCGCGCAGCTCATACTTTGGTATAGTTGATCTTGCGGGATTTCCTAAAGATGTATATTACATGTACCAAAGCGAATGGACCAACAAAACCGTGCTGCATATTTTACCGCACTGGAACTGGGAGCCGGGCAAACCTATTGATATTTGGGCTTACTACAATCATGCCGATGAGGTTGAACTTTTCCTGAATGGAAAGTCATTGGGTGTTAAGAAAAAGGTAGGTGATGACCTGCATGTAATGTGGCGCGTACCGTTTGAACCGGGTACATTAAAAGCAGTATCGCGTAAAGATGGAAAGGTAGTTATGACCAGCGAAGTACATACTGCAGGTGAGCCTGCCAAAATTGTGCTGTCTGCCGACCGTAAGAACATCAAAGCCGATGGAAAGGACTTATCCTTTATTACTGTAAAAATATTAGATAAAGCCGGTAATATAGTGCCAAACGCTGATAACCTTGTTGACTTTAAAATTAACGGTGAAGCATTTTTGGCAGGAGTTGATAATGGCGACCCGGTTTCGCACGATTCATTTAAAGACAATAACCGCAAAGCATTTCATGGCCTGGCGTTAGCCATTGTTCAGACTAAGGAAAAAGCCGGCACCATCACCTTTACCGCAACAAGTAAAGGCCTGCCAAGCGCGCAATTGGTTATAAATAGCAAGTAAGCTAAATCACCAATACCCGTCAGTCTTTGACGCAACAAGAGATCTATACAACAAGTATAGATCTCTTGTTGCGAATGGGTGTTTTAAAAGTGACTATGGAATAACTATCCCCTGTACAAAGGTGGTATGGGCACTAAAATAGCCCAGTGCATTGTTTGATAAATTAGACGGAGGATTTGATGGTGTAGTACCGCCCCCTGCGCCACTGTCCTGCTGCTGGCTAAGGCTAAACCAATAGTTGAATACATTTCTGTCAATACATTGTTCTTCAACAGTAACGTTATCCCCTGTTTTAATTTTAAAATCGTTTTGATAAAGGTCAATATCAACACTGGCTCCATCGGTAAAAGTATCATCCGTATCAAAAATAGATTTTACCTGTATACCGTTTACATTCATGATAAAACGGTATTGGTTAGGGGTGTTAGCCGGGTCCTGGTAATGAATAGTTATTAGTTTACTATTCTTTTTAAAGGCATCATCCGTATAACTAAGGGGCTGAAAAAACACCGTTGCAGGCATGTTGGAACTGGCTGTATAGGTGTTGCCATTTACCTGCACGGTTAGCGTATAAGTAGTACCCGACTTACCTAAAAGGTTATTGATCACGTATGTACCGGCGGGGCCTTCAATTAATTTATAAATATTTCCTTTATTATCAGTTATAGTAACCATGGCGCCGCTTACAGGCGGGAATGTATTGCTATTGGTAAACGGAACAGATTGGCTTACAGTTACAAATTGCGGCCCGCGAACATTGGTTATATTGCCTTCAATCACTATTTGTGTAGCCGCGCTATCCAGTTTAAGGTCGATAACTTTCTGGCACGAAGAACCAGCCAGCAAAATTATTGCCGCCGCCAGGATAGGATATTTTAATTTGATGAATTGCATAGCTAAAATTTAAAGTTCCAGGTTACAGACGGAACTATACCAAAAAGGCTGGTTTCGACCGCCTCGGTACTGCCGGGATTGGTTTTACTATCGCGGAAAGTTATGGTGTACGGGTTTTTACGATTGTATACATTATAAATACCAAACGTCCAGCTTGAATGATACTTCGTATGTTGTTTGCCATCCAGTGTAGCGCCCAGGTCAAGGTGGTTGGTTGATGGTTCGCGGTAACTGTTACGCGAACTGTAGTAATAAGTAGTTAAACCGCCAATGGTATATTTTCCGGTTGGATAGGTAACTGCATCGCCCGTACCATAAACAAAGGTGCCGGAGAATGTCCACCGTTTATTTAACTGGTAAATACCTACAACAGAGAGGTCATGCGTGCGGTCGTACTTATTAGGGAAATAATTATTATTGCTGATACCATTGAACTTTCCCTCGGTTTTTGAAAGGGTATAACCTATCCAGCCGTTAAACTTCCCGTATTTCTTTTTCAAAAAAAGCTCAAGGCCATATGCTCGCCCAACACCATATACCAGCTGCGATTCTACATTCGGGTTGGCTATCAACTGCGCGCCGTTTTTATAGTCTATCTGGTTTTGCAGCCATTTATAATACACTTCGCCCGAAAATTCATACGCATTTTCATCAAAGTTTTTAAAGTACCCGGTCGATAGTTGATCTGCAATCTCCGGTTTAATATTATTACTGCTCAATACATACAGGTCTGTAGGTGTGCTGCTGGTAGAGTTGTTAAGTATATGGACATTTTGCGTATTGCGGTTATAGGACAGCTTAACCGAATTTTGATCATTGATGGCATAACTGGCCGAAAATCGTGGTTCCAAATTCAAATAACTTTTAGCCACCGCGCCTGACGCGTAGGTTGTGGAGCCGATCGTATTTCCCGCCGCATCATACGTGTTATAGGTGCCCGGGCCTACCAGGTCAATATTACTCAGGCGCAGGCCATAAAGCAAATTCAGTTTTTCGCTTACATGCCAGTCATCACTTATATAGGCCGCGGTTTCTATTCCGTGTCTTGATTGTATCGTATTGTTATTGCTCCTTGATGTTGAGGTAGAGGTCACCGACCCCGGTTTCAAGTTATGATTAACCGCATTAATACCAAACGTGAGGGTATGCTTCGGGTTAATAAAGTATTGCATATCCTCCTTTAAATTAAAGTCGTTAATGGCCGAGGTTGCTTTGAATTCATTATCGGTAATAAAACTTTGTATCAGGTAATTATAATTGCTGTAAATAAGCGAGGTATTAGAGAACAGCTTGCTGTTAAATACATGGTTAAAGCGTAAGGTACCTGTAGAGTTGCCCCAGTTAGTACCAAAAGTATTTTGCAGACCCAGCACATCCTTGCCAAAATACCCCGATAGATAAATGGCATTTTTTTCATCAAAATGATAATTGAACTTAGCATTCAGGTCATAAAAATAAATGCTGCTGCCGCGGATATTGGTATCAGACGATGCCTTTAAAAACAGGTCGATATAAGTGCGCCGGGCGCTTACCATAAATGAGCCTTTATCTTTTACAAGGGGCCCTTCCACTTTTATGCGTGATGATATCAGCCCCAAGCCCCCATCAACCGTATATTCTTTGTTGTTTCCTTCGTTCATCTTCACATCTAAAACAGACGAAAGGCGGCCACCATATTGCGCGGGCATCCCACCTTTATACAAGCTAACGTCTTTTATAGCATCTGAATTAAAGGTAGAAAAAAAGCCAAACAAGTGCGATGCGTTATAAACCGTCGCCTCATCCAGCAAGATCAGGTTTTGGTCTGATGCGCCACCGCGCACGTAGTATCCGGTATTTCCTTCGCTGGCCTGCTTTACACCCGGTAACAGGGTGATGGTTTTCAGAATATCTTTCTCGCCAAAAATTACCGGCACATTATTAACTTGCTGCATGTCCAGTTTTTCGACACCCATTTGGGCCGATACCACATTATCATTATTAGGCTTTTTATTGCTGATAACGACTTCCTGCAAGTCGTTTTTTGAATTTAAGGAAATGTTGATGTTGACGTCCGTATGTAAGGAAACCGTTTGCGAAATTGGAGTATACCCAACAAAACTATAGATCAAAGTATAATCACCCTCGGGGGCCGACAGTGAATAAAATCCGTAGGCATTACCCGCCGCGCCGGTTTGCGGCAGCTCCTTAATAATAACTGTGGCGCCAATTAATGTTTCGCCTGTCGATGCGTCCTTTATTATGCCGCTAACAGTAAATTTCTTTTGCGCGAAGGCAGGCGTTATTAACAACAAACAACCGATAACCATTACAATACACGACAGCTTTACCTTTAACATTTTTCGGGTTTAGGTAAATACATTCTTCCCTCATCTACGGTTATCATGCCCAAAACTAAGTTTTATATGTGAAATGCCATCATTAAAAAGGCTTTTAAAGCCATTTGCCAAACCAATCCAGCGTCATTTTAATATGCGCGGGGGTTGAGCGGTGGGGTTCGTTAGGGGCTACGTCCATTTTTAATTTATCGGATGCGTTCTGCGCGCCATAAACGGCGGTTGCCGATTGAAACGCGATCATAGCACCGGGCAACGGGCAATTCTGATCCTTTTCATTACTTAATACGAGCAACGGCCGTGGTGCTATCAGCCGTATCATCGATGGGCAGTCAAACTCGCCGGTTATGCCGGGTATAAGTTTATCCCATAAGGCTTTTACGTTTTTGCTGTTTATGGCGGCATCGCCCAAATCCTTTGCCACTTTTTCATGCGCGGCTTTAATAGTCCCGGCCCTACCCTGCCATTTTTCATTTTCAAGCGACCACTTAAAGCTTTGCGCCGAGATATTTAATACCACCACCTTTATGCGTTTATCAACCGAAGCAGCCATCCACGTTTCCATCCCACCCATCGATATGCCCGACATGCCTATACGGTTGGCCTGCACATCTGGCCGGGTTATTAAATAATCTACCAATCGCCAAAGGTCATAGCTGGTATCAAATAAAAATGGATGTGTTTGTTTGGTTGGGTCTGTATTTTTCCACGCCTGGTAAACGGCTTCAGTATATTCCGTGCTGCCATACGCCCCACCGGGAACACGTGCGCCATGATAGCGGGCGTCAATGGCAACACCCATCATCCCCATTTTGGTGAGTTGGTAAAGCACATCGGTTATCTCTTTGCTATCCTTATTCCCGCCGGTACCATGCAGGAAAATAACCACGGGGTAGCTTTTTTGCCCGGTAACGGGTTTATAGATCAGCGCGGGCACTTTCTCGTTCTTTTCGCTGTAAAAAGTTCCCTTTTCTATAATAACAGAATCCGTTTTGGTAATTTGGAAAGAATCATCAAAAGCAACTTTAGGGCGATCTAACAAGGCTTTAAAATCCCTGCTTACTTTATCTGCTGAAGGATTCTGTTCGCTTTGCGCAAATAACCCGACTATTTGTAAAATCAGGAATAAGCAAACAAAAAGCGCCTTATAAATTGGTTTCATGATTTATAATGTGGTGAGTAAATATACAAAAGTTTGTTGTCTGAACCTTGATTAGAAGGATTAACAGATTGGCAAGATTAACACCTGATCTATCGAGTTAATCCTTAAATCCCATAAACGGCCCTCTTGAACACCTTTTAAAATATTAATTAGTTCAATATTGTGGTTCAGATATTATAATCCATACGCCATATTAACCCGTGCCGTTGTCAATAGGTATTTTAAGCCTTATTTTTGGAAACAACATTTTAATTACTTACTTTTCTGCAACGAGCGACACTTAATTTTAATATGCTATCCGAACCTACCTATATAGCCGCCAGGATTGTGGCCCCCACCATCGAACAGCATTTTGCAAAGCACCTGGCAAATGCCCGGCTGGCCGGTACCAAAAAACTGGCGGTTGAACCGGAGGCACATATTATAGAAGCAGTTATTGATGTGGCCTTTTGGGCAAGCCTGCGCCGCGAAGAAGGGCAATCGCCACAAATCTCCATCGCGCTTTTACCACCCGAACAATCGGCACAGCCGCTTATTTTTGGTAAACGTTTGCGGTTAACGCCCCATAACTTAACCAAACTGGCCCCGGCGGTTGAAAGCCCCGGCATCCATTTAGGCGTTTGGTATGACGGTGACGAACTTTATGTTTGGGGAACAACCTTAGTGATACCGTATATCTGTTTTGTGCTGGAAGTAATTGAACCGGGATTATTGGTGATAAAGCATAGCAGGGTCGATGGTTTTGGTAAATTCCTCAACATAGCCGTTTTAAAAGGCGAGCAAATAAAAATTATTGATGAGGGCAATACCAGCCTGGCCAATTGCCCGGCATTTGTCAATTCGTTACTGGGTATGCCGCTGCCCGCATTTTTAAACAGCTCTATAAACGTACTGGTCGAGTTGGCTACAGCTATGCGCGCGCATGGGCGAGGCGGGTTGGTTTTGGTAGTGCCCGATGATTCATCGGCTTGGGAAGGTTCTATTATCCATCCATTATCTTACCCTGTTACCCCGGCATTTACCGGTATTGCCGACCTTATGGAGCAGGACCCTGAAGAACGTACCAAAAACTTTTGGCAGGAAGCTATGCGCCGGGCTATTGATATTGTGGGCGGCTTTACTGCCGTTGATGGTGCAACCATTATTAACCGTCAATATGAATTGATAGCTTTCGGTACAAAAATAGCCCGCTCAGAAATGAGCACGCCCGTAGACCAAATTGTAACTACCGAGCCTGTAGTTGGCGGTGTAGCCGAATTTATTCACCCTGCCCAAAACGGCGGCACCCGTCATTTAGCCGCCGCCCAGTTTATTTACGACCAGCGCGATGCCATAGCCCTGGTAGCCTCGCAGGACGGCCACTTTACCATCTTTGCATGGTCAGCGCATTTAGAAATGGTACATGCGCACAGGATTGATATATTGTTGTTGTAAGAGATTTCCTGGCTACTTATACTTCCAGTTCCTTGATTTCCCTTCACTCATCATCTCCACTGCCTGTTCCATACGTTTTACACGGGTGGCATCCGTTTTAGCTTCGGTTATCCATTGCAAGTATTCTTTTTTATGCGATGGGCTAAAAGCTTCAAATGCTGCTTTAGCGGTTGGGTTACCGGCCAATGCTTCAACAAAATAATCCGGTACAACTATCTCAGCCTTCTCAGCGGGTGCGGATTTCTTTACTACAGGCTTTTGCCCTTTTTCATTGATCGCCATAGCCTGCAATATAAAATCCTTTAATATTTCATCGCCGGGCAGATCAGTAACTTTGGTTAACCGCCCAAAATTGCCGGCAGATTCTTTTTCTCCCGCCCTATGTATCACACCATGCAGATCGATCAAAGACGAGCTATCCCAAAAACCAACGGCGCAATGTTCTTTAAAAGCGGCCATGTTAGCCATAACCCCTTTATATTCAAAAAAAGGGTGGCCCCATTTTATAGTTTCGGTAATTAACGGCGATGTGGCGTGCATCAGTTCCCGCACATGTTGTAATATAGGTTGTGCAAAAGCCGGTTTCTTACTGATATAAGCATCAATGCGGTGATCATACTGTTCCATAATACAAGTATAATAATTTATGGAATATTCAGACTTGCGAAGTTTTGAAAACTTCGCAAGTCCATTTGCCAGTAAATCTAATGACTATTGACCAATGACTAATGACCAACCAAATCCCTAAACAACTGCACATGCCAGCTATCCTTAAACGGCACTTCCCATTTGGTTTCCAGTTCGGTTAGGTTTTGAACAAGGTTATTAAATACGATGGAATCTTTATTGATCTTCCCCTGTTTGACCAGGTCTTCAAACCCATGACGTGGCAGCGAAAGGATCTCATCACCATCGCGGTAAGCCAAATTAAAGCGATCGAATAAATTAATGTTAAACTGCTGCTCTAACTGCTTCATAAAATTAACTGACTTGTCAATAGAGCATCCGCTGGCACCGGCCTGGCTTTCATCAACTATCAATATCAAAAAGCGATTATAGCGTATCTCGGCTTTGGCTTTTAACTGGTTGTTGTGTGCCGTCCATTGCGTAGTAAAACTATCCAAATGCTGCTGTATCTGCTGCACCTCGGCATCCCCCAGTTTCTTGTCCGACTGGTATATCCACACTCTCGAATTTTCAGAAAATTGCATACGCAAAGCTATTGAATTATTATTTCTGTTGGGAAGTTTGTTGTCATGGCAACATCAATTCTGACCAAACCTACAATCCGTTTGCCCTAACCGTTATCTCCGCTATATCCAGCACCGCAATTTCCTGTTCCTTATCTTTGTTTTTCACGCCATCGCTTAACATGGTCATACAAAACGGGCATGCGGCCGCCACTACCTGTGCGTTAATGGATATCACTTCTTCAATACGCTCTATATTAATATCTTTCTGCCCGGCTTCGGGCTCCTTAAACATTTGGGCGCCGCCCGCACCGCAGCATAAGCCGTTGCTTTTGCAGCGTTTCATTTCTACCAGTTCGGTATCCAGTATCTCCAACGCTCTGCGCGGGGCTTCGTAAACGCCATTTCCTCTGCCCAAATAGCACGGGTCATGATAAGTAATGCGTTTGCCTTTAAAGCTTTCGCCGCCTTCGGCCTTTAGCTTGCCTTCATCAATTAATTGCTGAATCAGCTGCGAATGGTGTATCACCTCGTAATTACCGCCCAATCCCGGGTACTCGTTCTTTATCGTATTAAAACAATGCGGGCAGCCTGTTACTATCTTTTTAATATTGTAACCATCCAGTACAGCTATATTGTTCATGGCCTGCATCTGGAACAAAAACTCGTTACCCGCCCGTTTAGCCGGGTCGCCGGTACAGCTTTCTTCAGTGCCTAATACCGCGTAGCTGATACCTACATGCTGTAAAATCTTACAAATATCCCACGTTATCTTTTGTGCCCGCTGATCAAAACTGCCCGCGCACCCCACCCAAAACAATATTTCGGGAGTTTTACCCTCGGCGACCATTTGGGCCATAGTTGGTACGTGAAGTATTTCGGATGTCGGATTTTCCATTTCGGATTTTTAAATTATCTACTGCAAACTGCCTACTTAAAACTGCAAACTACTCTTCCGCCCAATTCAACCTGTCCGCACTGCTATATTTCCACGGCGCGCCGTTGTTTTCCATATTGCCGAACATATTGTTCAGACTTGCAGGGGCCTGTGATTCTTCCATCACCACATAGCGGCGCATCTCGGTTATAATTTCAAGCGGGTTAATGTTTACCGGGCAGGCCTCTACGCAGGCATTACAACTGGTACAAGCCCATAATTCTTCGCGGGTGATATAGTTATCCAGTAAAGTTTTATCATCGGTAAAATCCTTGCCATGCTTGTCTATGTTGTTGCCCACTTCGGTAATGCGGTCGCGGGTGTCCATCATAATTTTTCGGGGCGATAACACCTTGCCCGTAATATTAGCCGGGCATACCGAAGTACACCTGCCGCACTCGGTACAAGTATAGGCCTCCATCAAATTTTTCCAGGTAAGATCGGTTACATCCTTAGCACCAAAGCGGCTTATATCGCCGCTATTTTCCGGCACAAACGAGGGATCGAGCATAGCCTTAACCTCGTTAGTTACCGATGCCATATTGGTAAACTCGCCTTTAGGTTCCAAATTGGAGTAATACACATTAGGGAAAGCCAGCAGGATATGAAAATGCTTAGAGTAAGGCAGGTAATTTAAAAATGCCAGTATCCCCACAATATGCAGCCACCAGCAAACGCGTTCAATAATTGCTAACGAGTTTGCATTATCCGGTAATAGCGGCGCGATAAACGAGCTTACCGGGAAACTCCCCGCCTTTATATAATGTTCAAAATGTAAAAGCTGTAATTTATAATCGGCGGCGTTCATGGTTAAAAATGCCGTCATTAAACAGATCTCGATACAAAGAATATAATTAGCGTCTGATTTTGGCCACGCAGTCATTTCCTTTCCACTAAAGCGTTTTAAGCGGACGATATTGCGCCTCGCCAAAAAAACCACGCAAGCCACCAATACCAAAACAGCCAGCACCTCAAAGCCACCTATCAGCAACCCATATAGACTACCCAAAGGCTTTGAAAAGATACGGTGTGAGCCAAATATGCCGTCTATCATGATCTCCATCACTTCTAAATTGATAATGATGAAGCCCACATAAATAAAGAAGTGCATTATAGCCGCTACAGGCCGCTTAACCATTTTGGTTTGGGCCAAAGCCACTTTTGCCATAATTGCCCAGCGCTCGGTAGTCCGATCAGACCGGTTTGTGTCTTTGCCTAACAATATATTACGCCTTATCTTCCCCGCGTTTTTAGCGAACAGGTAAACCGCAGCAGCCAGTATAATTATAAATACGATCTGTCCAATCATTATGCATGCATAGTATTTTTCAAATGTAGAAGAAAAGTTGTAAATGTTGTAAGGGTTGTAAAAGTAAAATATTTAGTGTCAGGCCCAATTCATTAAAAAATCTTCGGAATATCTTTAACCATTACAGCCCTTACAACTAATTTCAAAAAAAAATCTCAACAAATAAAAAAAAGGCTACATTTGCAGTCCTTAAACGGGGGGTATCATAGCTCAGTCGGTAGAGCAAAGGACTGAAAATCCTTGTGTCGCTGGTTCGATCCCAGCTGATACCACAAAAAAGTCAAAAGCCTTTAGTCGTAAGTCTAAAGGCTTTTTTGCGTTTAATCGATGTCTATAGTATTTAAATGTAGATTTTAGTATAATTAAACTATCACCACCACCTCATGGTCCAGGATGGATTTAACTTCAAAGCTAACCCAGCCGTTTTTTATAGTAGGTAATACGGGGTGATTAGCCACCAGTAGCTTCAAACTTTTTCCATGCACTCCTTCCGGTAGCTTTACTTGTATTTTGAATGGCCCAACGCTAATTAGTTCATGTATGGGCGCGCGCCACGTTGCAGCATTGGTAAGGTTGACCAAATGCATAATTAAGCGGCCCGGCTGGTGGTATAAATGGCAGTCGACAGAGCCGGCACCTTCCACTTTTAGCGGGATATTGTCCTTAGCCGCCCAACGGATCAG
>Ga0193702_1000057_pt1 | contig 47744 bp, 44 predicted proteins | sample U3a1metaG_FD_143060 | JGI IMG/M metagenome (GOLD analysis project Ga0193702, IMG submission 143060) | Soil microbial communities from a riparian zone of the East river system, Colorado, United States - U3a1 | ecosystem: Environmental > Terrestrial > Soil > Riparian zone | place: USA: East River... | reverse complement strand
CGCGCCGTCCCAGCCGGTGTGCGGATCGGGGTCGTTGGCGTTGTCCTTGAACGGCATTTCCAGCGTCAGCGACAGGCAGCCGAAGGCGTGCGTGATGTGCGGCGAACCCATGGTCAGCACTTCATCCGTGTACGGCGCGGCCGGGTAGCCGTGCACGTCCTGGAAGTCCGGGCTGGCGATCTTGAAGTCGTCGTTGAAACGCTTCTCGGCCGCCGCTTGCGCCGGCGTGAAACTCGGCAGCGCCGTGCTGCCCGCCGTGAACACGTAGGGCAGGCCTTCGTCGCCATGCACGTCGAGGAACAGGTCGCAGCCGGTCTCCTTCATCTTCTGCTTGACCAGGAACACCTCGGGGCTGCGCGCCATGCTCGGCGTGTTCCACTCGCGATTCAGGTTGGCGCCGGCCGCGTTGGTGCGCAGGTTGCCGCGCACCGCGCCGTCCGGGTTCATGTTCGGCACCACGTAGAGCACGGCGTCCTTCAACAGCTGGCGGCCGAAGGCGTCGGCCGGATCGAGCAGCGCATCGAGCATGCCTTCGACGAACCACTCGGCCATCGTCTCGCCCGGATGCTGGCGTGCGATCACCCATACTTTTTTCTTCGCGGCCGGGTCGCCGATCACCAGCAGGTTCAGGTCGCGGCCGTCGACCGTGCTGCCGAGGTCGAGCATGCGCACCTGCTCGGACATCTGCGCGCGGTCCAGCAGCTCGAGGTGGCGCTCCCACGAATACGGCTCGAAGTAGGCGTAGTAGATGCTGTCCATGCCCGGCGTGTGGTCGATGGTCATGACCTCGCCGTCGAAGCTGGTCGGCACGCGGAACCAGTTCACGCGGTCGTAGCTGGCCATCGCGCGGTAGCCGTTCCAGCCCTCGGGATAGGCGGCCTGGCCGGCGTTCAGGAAGCGGATGGTGCAGGCTTCGCCTTGCGCGCCTTGCAGGCGGAAGTAAAACCATTGGGTGATGTCGGCGTGCGAGTCCTTGCGGATGTTCAGGTCGATGGCGCCGGCGCTTGTGGCGCTGACGACGTCGATAGCGCCAGCGTCGAACTGGCTGCTGATCTTGATAGACATGGTAAGTCCTGTGATGGAAAAGCGTGAAACCAAGATGATACCTAAATTCGGCGCCACCGCCCGCTCCTGCGCGATGTCAACGCGGCGGCCGCAGGCTTTTGTTACCTTCAACTTCGGCCGATCACAGGAGAGCGTCATGCACCGGGCAATCAGTTTCTCGCACGCGGAAGTCACGAGCATCACGCCGCTCGGCTTTTGGCTTCAATTCGGCGAGGAAGAGCTGTACCTGCCCTTCGTCGAATTCCCCTGGTTCGAGCACGCCACCGTGGCGCAGATCTGCCGCATCGAATGTCCGGGCGCCGCGCGCCTGTACTGGCCGGCGCTCGATCTCGACTTCAGCCTCGACACGATCCGCAATCCGCTGGCCTTCTCCCATTGCGGATCGGGCGATTCCTGCTGAGAGGCGGTTTCAAAATGGCCGTGGCGTTGTTGCGGCTCCTTGCCGTGAGGCGCACTGTCTTCGTCGCCGCGCCTGGCCACGGCCATTTTGAAACCGCCTCTGAGGCCTCAGGCCAAACCGCCGAAGCGCTGGTAGAAGGCCGGCCCGGCCGGCGGCGCCTGCGGGTCCTCGCGCCGCAGCGCAGCCTCGATGTGCGACTCGGCCGCGGCAAAAGTGTGCAGGTACAGCGCGCGCGCCAGCGCGTAGGCCTTGGCCCCCGGCCACGGATCGGGCAGCAGCTCGATCGGCAGCATCGGGTCGTGCAGCTGGACCCGGCGGTAGGCGTGGATCAGCAGGGTGCGGATCACGAACGCCGCGCGCGGCGCCAGCGCTCCGCCTTGCTGCAGCAGCGCGAGCAGCGGCTCGAACTGGTCGACGAATTGCTGGTAGCCGGCCACCACCTCGCTCAAGTCCCACCCATCTTCGACCAGCGCGCGCAGCGGACGCGCGGCCACCTGCGGCAGCTCGGTCGCGCTGCACACGAACAGCTTGCCCTGCACGCCGACGCGGGCCAGGATCTCGTCGAGGATCTCGGCGCTGCTGGCCGGGTGGCCGTACACGCCGGGCGCGATCGCCGCATAACCTTCCCATAGCAGCTCCTTGCGCAGCGCCGCGCGCGCGGGAGCCTCGATGCCGGCGGCGGACGGCAGCAGCAGCGTCCAGGTGCCGTTCCAGTGCAGGGTCAGCGGCGCATAGATGCGGCGGTAGGCGCGTTCGAAGCGGGCCAGCGCCTCCGGCAAAATCGCATACGAGCTGCGGCGCCCGTCGCGGTTGGCCACTAGCCAGCCCTCCTGCGCGAGGCGGAACACGCTGGTGCGCAGCAGCCGGTCGTTGACGCCGAACGGCGCCAGCAATTCGATCAGGCTGCCGAGCCAGATGGTGCCGCCGTGCGGCACGATCGCGTCGCCGAAAATGGTCATCACCAGCGATTTCGAACGCGGCGGGTCGCTGGCAAAGAAGTGGGCGATCCATTCATCGCTGGTCAGTTGTTTCATAGCGGGCATGGTGTTGGGCTGCATGGTGGTTTGTCAAGCGAAGCAGGCGTTTACTTTGCCGCGCGTTGGGCGCAGGATTATTTTTTTATCATCGATCTTAGCGCAGGTTGATACGGATTTACGATTCGATTCAAATAAAATGTGTACATAATAAAATTTGTATCGTATTATCGTCCCATCGTCTTCGCAAAGGGAGAACCGCCATGTACGCACAATTGGTAGAAACCGGCCTCAAGACAGTCCAGTCCGCGGCCGACATGGGCGAGGACGAGCGCGCGTTCCAGGCCCGCATCGACGCCGGCGTCAAGATCGAAGCCAAGGACTGGATGCCCGAGGCTTATCGCAAGACCCTGATCCGCCAGATTTCGCAGCACGCCCATTCCGAGATCGTCGGCCAACTGCCGGAAGGGAACTGGGTCACGCGCGCGCCCACGCTCAAACGCAAGTCGATCTTGCTGGCCAAGATCCAGGACGAAGCGGGCCACGGCCTCTACCTGTACAGCGCGGCCGAAACGCTGGGCGTCTCGCGCGACGAGCTGCTGGCCGCCCTGCATGCGGGCAAGGCCAAGTATTCGAGCATCTTCAACTACCCGACCCTGAACTGGGCCGACATGGGCGCGATCGGCTGGCTGGTCGATGGCTCGGCCATCATCAACCAGATCCCGCTGTGCCGCTGTTCGTACGGGCCGTATGCGCGCGCCATGATCCGCGTGTGCAAGGAGGAGTCCTTCCATGCGCGCCAGGGCTACGACATCATGATGAGTCTCGCCAAGGGCACGCCCGAGCAGAAGGCGATGGCGCAGGACGCGCTCAATCGCTGGTGGTGGCCGTCGCTGATGATGTTCGGGCCGTCGGACGCGGAGTCGGTCAACAGCGCGCAGTCGGCGCAGTGGCGCATCAAGCTGTTCTCCAACGACGAACTGCGCCAGCGCATGGTGGACCAGACCGTGCCGCAGGCCGAGTATCTGGGCCTGACGGTTCCCGACCCCGACCTCAAGTTCAACGCCGAGACCGGGCATTACGAATTCGGCGCGATCGACTGGTCCGAATTCCACAACGTCTTGAAGGGCAACGGCCCGTGCAACCGCGAGCGCCTCGCGACGCGGGTGAAGGCCTACGAAGACGGCCAGTGGTTCCGCGATGCGCTCGTCGCGCACGCCGACAAACAGGCCGCGCGCGCCGCCTGACATTCATCGAACCGGAGTACAGCATGAGCAAAGAATGGCCCCTGTGGGAAGTCTTCATCCGCAGCCAGCACGGCCTCGCGCACAAGCACGTGGGCAGCCTGCACGCGCCGGACGCCGAAATGGCGATCAATAACGCACGCGACGTCTACACCCGCCGCAACGAAGGCGTGAGCATCTGGGTGGTGCGTGCCGCCGACATCGTGGCCAGCAGCCCGGCCGACAAGGACGCGCTGTTCGAGCCGGCCAACAGCAAAGTCTATCGCCACCCGACCTTCTTCCCGATGCCGGAAGAAGTCAAGAACCTGTGAGCGACGCCGTGGACCACAAAGTCGACTACCTGCTGCGCCAGGGCGACAATGCGCTGATCCTGTCGCAGCAGCTGTCGCAGCTGTGCGGCAAGGGCCCGGCGCTGGAAGAGGACATGGCGCTGACCAACGTCGCGCTCGACCTGCTCGGCCAGACCCGCATGTGGCTGACCTACGCCGGCCAGCTCGAAGGCAAGAGCCGCAACGAAGACCACCTGGCCTTCCTGCGCGACGCGCACGAAATGCGCTGCTGCCTGATCGTCGAACAGCCGAACGGGAACTACGCCGACACCATGGTCCGCCAGTTTTACTTCGACACCTGGCACTACTTCCTGATGCTGGGCCTGGCCGCATCGAGCGACCCGCGCATCGCGGAGATCGCCGAGAAGTCGGTCAAGGAAGTCAGCTACCACCTGCGCCGCAGCGGCGACCTGATCGTGCGCATGGGCGACGGCAGCGCCGACAGCCACGCCAAGACCCAGGCCGCGGCCGACGCGCTGTGGATGTACAGCGGCGAGATGTTCCTCTACGACACGACCGACGAGGCGATGGTGGAGCAGGGAGTGGCGCCCGCCGTCGACGGTTTGCGCGCCGCCTTCCTCGCCCACGTCGCCGAGATCTTCGCCGAGGCCACGCTGGCCATGCCGCCGGCCGACGCCTGGATGCAGCGCGGCGGCAAGCAGGGACGCCACAGCGAGCACCTCGGCTACATCCTGGCCGAGATGCAGTTCCTGCAGCGCGCCTACCCTGGATCCGAGTGGTAATGGACATGGACACGCCAGCGATGACTGTCGCCGCCGAGCAGGTCTGGGCCTGGCTGGGCGAGGTGCCTGACCCCGAAATCCCGGTCATCTCCGTGGTGGACCTCGGCATCGTGCGCGCCGTCGCGTGGGATGGCGACGAATGCGTGGTCACCATCACCCCGACCTACTCGGGCTGCCCGGCGATGCAGGTGATCGCCGAAGCGGTGACCGAGGCGCTGCACGCGCATGGTGTCGAGCAGGTGCGGCTGGTGAACCGGCTGTCGCCGGCCTGGACCACCGACTGGATGAGCGACGCCGGCAAGCTGGCGTTGAGAAGCTACGGCATCGCGCCGCCGGCGCAGCAGGCGATCGACATCAGCGGCCTGCATGCGGGCGTCAAGCGGCGCGCCGGTCCGGTGCCGACGGTGGCCTGCCCCAACTGCGGCTCGCAGCACACCCAGCTCACCAGCCAGTTCGGCTCGACGCCGTGCAAGGCGCTCTACAAATGCCTGGACTGTCGCGAACCCTTCGATTACTTCAAGTGCAACTAGGGCGATCATGAGCAAATTCTATCCACTGCCGGTCGCCAAGGTGCACAAGGAGACGCGCGACACCATCGCCGTCACCTTCGACGTGCCGCCGGCGCTGAAAGAACGCTTCGCCTACGTGCAGGGCCAGCACCTGACCTTGCGCGCCCAGATCAACGAGGAAGACGTGCGCCGCTCGTATTCGATCTGCTCCGCGGTGCAGGACGGCGCGCTGCGCGTGGCGATCAAGCGCACGCCGGGCGGCCTGTTCTCGACCTGGGCCAACGACACGCTCCAACCCGGCGCGACGATCGAGGTGATGCCGCCGATGGGCCACTTCAACGTGCCGCTCGCGGCCGGCAACGCCAGGCATTACGTCGCGTTCGCGGCGGGCAGCGGCATCACGCCGATCCTGTCGATCGTCAAGACCACGCTGCTGGCCGAGCCGCGCAGCCGCTTCACCCTGTTCTACGGTAATCGCGCCTCATCGTCGGTGATCTTCAAGGACGAACTCACCGACCTGAAAGACATCTACACCGAGCGCCTGACCCTGGCCTATGTGATGAGCCGCGAGCAGCAGGACATCGAGCTGTTCAACGGCCGCATCACCAAGGAGAAGTGCAAGCAGTTCCTGCGGCATTGGGTGCGCATCGAGGATATCGACGTCGCCTTCATCTGCGGGCCGGAAGACATGATGCATGGCGTGTCCGAAGCGCTGCAGGAAGCCGGCATGCCGAAGCAGCAGATCAAGATCGAACTGTTCGCGGCCAGCATCCCCAAGCACCAGCACAAGGCGCGCCAGCTCGACGCCGCGGCGCGCAACGAGACCGAAGTCACGGTCATCATGGACGGCAACCACACCAGCTTCACGATGGACAAGGACAAGGAGTCGATCCTCGACGCCGGCCTGCGCGCCGGGATCGACATGCGCTACTCCTGCAAGGGCGGCGTATGCTCGACCTGCCGCTGCAAACTGGTGGACGGCAAGGTGGACATGGACGCCAACTACGCGCTCGAAGACTACGAGATCGCGCGCGGCTTCGTCCTCAGCTGCCAGAGCTTCCCCGTGACCGACAGGGTGGTGGTCGATTTCGACCAGGCCGAATAAACCGAACAAGAACAGCCGGAGACCAGCATGAACTACGAGAACATCAAATTCGAGATCAAGGACGGCATCGCGCTGCTCACCCTCCACCGGCCCGACAAGTTGAACAGCTTCACCCAGGCCATGCACCTCGAAGTGCGCAACGCGCTGGCCGCGGTCAAGACCGACCCCACGGTGCGGGTGCTGGTGCTGACCGGCGCCGGGCGCGGCTTCTGCGCCGGGCAGGACCTGTCCGACCGCGCGGTGGAACCGGGCGCGCAGGGCGTCGACCTCGGCGAATCGGTCGAGCAGTACTATGCGCCGCTGGTGCTGAGCCTGCGCTCGCTGCCGATGCCGGTGATCTGCGCGGTCAACGGCGTGGCGGCCGGCGCCGGCGCCAACCTCGCGCTGGCTTGCGACATCGTGCTCGCCGCGAAGTCCGCGGTGTTCATCGAGGCCTTCTGCAAACTGGGCCTGATCCCCGACACCGGCGGCACCTGGCATCTGCCGCGCCTGATCGGCATGGCGCGCGCCACCGGCCTCGCCATGCTGGGCGAGAAGCTGAGCGCCGACACCGCCGAAAAATGGGGCCTGATCTGGCGCTGCGTGCCCGATGCCGCGCTAATGGACGAGGCGATGGCGATGGCCGAGCACTTCGCCTTCGCGCCGACCAAGGGCCTGGCCTTCACCAAGAAGGCGCTGCAGGCCAGCTACGCCAACACCTTGCCGGAGCAGCTCAAGCTGGAAGGCGAGATGATGCGCGAACTCGGTTACAGCCACGACTACCGCGAGGGCGTGGCCGCCTTCATCGAAAAGCGTCCCGCGCACTTCAAGGGAGAATGAGGATGGCGTCCAGCGCACTTGAACCAGGCAGCGTCGTCGCCGTGATCGGCAGCGGCGCCATGGGGGCGGGCATCGCCCAGGTGGCGGCTGCGGCGGGCTACCGGGTCAAGCTGTTCGACACCCGGCCCGACGCGGTCGAGAAGGCGATCGCCGACATCGGCAAGGTGTACCGCAAGCTGGTCGAAAAAGGCCGCATGAGCGGCGAGGCCGCCGACGCCGCCTTCGCCCGCCTGCGCGGCGTGGCCGGCCTGCGCGAAGCCGGCGACGCCGCGCTGGTGGTCGAGGCCATCGTCGAGAACCTGGACGTCAAGCGCATGTTGTTCGCCGATCTCGAAACGGTGGTCGGCGACGGCTGCATCCTCGCCACCAATACCTCGTCGATTTCGGTCACCGCCATCGCGGCCCGGCTGCGTCGTCCGGAGCGCCTGGTCGGCATGCACTTCTTTAATCCGGTGCCGCTGATGGCGCTGGTCGAAGTGATCAGCGGCCTGGCCACCGCGCCCGACGTGGCCGACACGGTGTATGCCACCGCCGCGGCCTGGGGCAAGGAGCCGGTGCACGCGAAGTCGACGCCCGGCTTCATCGTCAACCGCGTGGCGCGGCCGTTCTACGCCGAGGGCTTGCGCCTGCTGCTCGAACAGGCGTCCGATCCCGCCACGCTGGACACGGTGATGCGCGAGAGCGGCGGCTTCCGCATGGGGCCGTTCGAGCTGATGGACCTGATCGGCCACGACGTCAATTTCTCGGTCACCGAGTCGGTGTTCAATGCCTGTTTCGGCGATCCGCGCTTCATGCCCTCGGTGCTGCAGCGGGAGATGGTCGACGCCGGCTTCCTGGGCCGCAAATCGGGGCGCGGCTTCTACCGCTACGGCGACGACGCGGTGAAGCCCGAGCCGCATGCCGAGGCGCAGCAGCGCAAGCCGGAATCGGTCAGCATCAGCATCGAGACGGGCGTCAGCGGCGCGATCACCGACCCGATGGAGCGGCGCCTCACCGCCGCCGGCTACAAGGTCGCCCACCGCAAGCCGCTGCCGGGCGCCGGCGAGCATGAGGCGCCGGCCTTCCACTGCAACGGCGCCGCCGTGTTCCTGACCGACGGCCGCAGCGCCACCGAGCGCGGGCGCGCCAACAAGCATGACGATACCGTGCTGTTCGACCTCGCGTTCGATTACGCGAGCGCCACCCGCATCGCACTGGCGCGCGGCGACCGCTGCAGCGACTCGGCCTACTACGCGGCGGTCGGCTTGTTCCAGGCCGCCGGCTTCACCGTCACCCGCATCGACGACGTGCCCGGCATGGCCGTGATGCGCACCGTCGCCATGCTGGCCAACGAGGCCGCCGACGCCGTCAACCAGGGCGTGTGCAGCGCGCAGGCGGTCGACATCGCGATGCAGAAGGGCGTCAATTATCCGCGCGGGCCGCTGGCCTGGGCCGATACGGTGGGCACGGCGCAGATCGTCGCGGTCCTGTCCAACCTGGCGGCCACATACGGCGAAGAGCGCTACCGCGTCTCGCCGCTGCTGCGCCGCAAACTGGCGAACGGAGCACGCTTCCATGCATAGGGATGCCCAGGCGCTGGCCGAACTGGCCGGCAAGACCATGTACCAACGCGACCCGGCCAGCCAGGCGCTGGGCATGCAGCTGGCCGAGATCCGGCCCGGCTATGCGCGCATGACGATGCCGGTGCGCGCCGATATGCTGAACGGCCACCAGACCTGCCACGGCGGCTACATCTTCATGCTGGCCGACAGCGCCTTTGCCTTCGCCTGCAATTCGCACAACCACAATACGGTGGGCGCCGGCTGCAGCATCGACTACCTGGCGCCGGGCCGCGAGGGCGACTTGCTGACGGCGGAAGCGGTCGAACAGGCGCTGGCCGGCAAGACCGGGGTCTACGACATCAAGGTCAGCAACCAGGAGGGGCGCACCGTCGCGCTGTTCCGCGGGAAGTCGCATCGCGTCGCCGGCCTGGTAGCCGACACCGGCGCCTGAGCCGGAATCCGGCAAGAGGAGGCAACATGGTCCAAGGTACACCTGCCCCCGGCGAGCTGGAGCCGATCGAGCGCGCCAGCCGCGACGAACTCCAGGCCTTGCAGCTGGAGCGCATGCAGTGGTCGCTCAAGCACGCCTACGACAAGGTGCCGCACTACCGCGCCGCGTTCGACGCGGCCGGCGTGCATCCGGACGACCTCAAGTCGCTGGCCGACATCGCCAAATTTCCGTTCACCGACAAGAGGACCCTGCGCGATCACTATCCCTTCGGCCTGTTCGCCGTGCCGCGCGAGCAGGTGGTGCGGATCCACGCCTCGAGCGGCACCACCGGCAAGGCGACGGTGGTCGGCTACACCCGGAACGACATCGACACCTGGGCCACGGTGGTGGCGCGTTCGATCCGCGCCGCCGGCGGGCGCGCGGGCGACATGGTGCATATCTCCTACGGCTATGGCCTGTTCACCGGCGGCCTGGGCGCCCACTACGGCGCCGAGCGCCTCGGCTGCACGGTGATTCCGATGTCGGGCGGCCAGACCGAGAAGCAGGTGCAGCTGATCTGCGACTTCAAGCCCGAGATCATCATGGTCACGCCCTCGTATATGTTGAACATCATCGAGGAATTCACGCGCCAGGGCATGGATCCGGCCGCGTCCTCGCTGAAGGTCGGCATCTTCGGCGCCGAGCCGTGGACCGAGGCGATGCGCGCGGAGATCGAGCTGCGCGCGGGGATCGACGCGGTCGACATCTACGGCCTGTCAGAAGTGATGGGGCCGGGCGTGGCCAGCGAGTGCATCGAGACCAAGGACGGCCCGGTGATCTGGGAAGACCATTTCTACCCCGAGATCATCGACCCCGACACCGGCGCGGTGCTGCCCGATGGGGCCGAGGGCGAGCTGGTATTCACCTCGCTGACCAAGGAAGCGCTGCCGATCGTGCGTTACCGCACGCGCGACCTCACGCGCCTGCTGCCGCCCAGCGCGCGGTCGATGCGCCGCATCGGCAAGATCACCGGGCGCTCCGACGACATGCTGATCATCCGCGGCGTGAACGTGTTCCCCAGCCAGATCGAAGAGCTGATCCTGGCCATGCCGGCGCTGGCGCCGCACTACCAGCTGGTGGTCTCGCGCGAGGGCCACCTCGACAAGCTGCAGGTGCTGGCCGAGCTGCGCGACGCTTCGCAGTCGCAGGAGGGCATCGCCGCGCTGTCCCGCGATCTGGAACGCCGTATCAAAACTTACGTTGGCGTGAGCACCAGTGTAAGCTTGATGGCTGCCAACGGCATCGAACGCACCATGACCGGCAAAGCCAGGCGCGTGATCGACAAGCGCCCCACATCATAAGCAACCATACGTAGACAGGAGCATATAACGTGACCAGCGTGACCAATTTGACCGACGCCTTTATCTGCGACGCCATCCGCACCCCCTTCGGCCGCTACGGCGGCTCGCTGGCCGGCGTGCGCGCCGACGACCTTGCGGCGCTGCCGATCGCCGCCCTCATCGCGCGCCATCCCGGCGTGGACTGGGCCGCGGTGGACGAGGTGTACTACGGCTGCGCCAACCAGGCCGGCGAAGACAACCGCAACGTCGGCCGCATGGCCGCGCTGCTGGCCGGCCTGCCCGACGTGGTGCCGGCCAATACCATCAACCGCCTGTGCGGCTCCAGCCTGGACGCGGTCGGCATCGGCGCGCGCGCCATCAAGTCCGGCGAGGCGCAGTTGGTGATCGCCGGCGGGGTCGAGAGCATGACGCGCGCGCCTTTCGTGATGGGCAAGGCCGACAGTGCCTTCTCGCGCGCCGCAAAAATCGAGGACACGACCCTCGGCTGGCGCTTCGTCAACGCGCTGTTCAAGGCCAAGTACGGCATCGATTCGATGCCCGAAACGGCCGAGAACGTGGCCGCACAATTCAATGTGAAGCGCGCCGACCAGGACGCGTTCGCGCTGCGCAGCCAGCAGCGCTGGGCGCGCGCGCAGGCGGCCGGCGTGTTCAAGGACGAGATCGTGCCGGTCACCATCCACATGAAGAAGGGCGAGTCGCGCGTGTTCGACACCGACGAGCATCCGCGGCCGGACACCAGCATCGAGATGCTGGCCAAGCTCAAAGGCGTGGTCACGCCGGACGGCACGGTCACCGCCGGTAACGCATCGGGCCTGAACGACGGCGCCTGTGCGCTGCTGCTCGCGTCCAGCGCGGCGGCGTCGCGCTTCGGCCTGACGCCGCGTGCGCGCGTGGTCGGCATGGCCACCGCCGGGCTGGCGCCGCGCATCATGGGCTTCGGTCCGTCGCCGGCCACCAGGAAGGTGCTGGCCATGGCCGGCCTCACCATCGGCCAGATGGACGTGATCGAATTGAACGAGGCCTTCGCCGCACAGGGACTGGCGGTCACGCGCGACCTCGGCCTGCCGGACGACGCCGAGCACGTGAACCCGAACGGCGGCGCGATCGCGATCGGCCACCCGCTGGGCGCGTCCGGTGCGCGGCTGGTGACGGCGGCGGTCAACCAGTTGCACCGCACCGGCGGACGCTATGCCCTGTGCACCATGTGCATCGGCGTCGGCCAGGGTATCGCACTCATCATTGAGAAGGTATAGCTAAATAGGGTCGGAGTTTTTTTTCGCGATGCCGTTTCGCGAACAAACTCTGACCCTATTTAGCGGACCGGAGCCGGGGAAGTAAAGCATGATCAAAGTTTACGAAATCAATGGCGTCAGGCCGGTGGTCCATCCATCGGCCTATGTGCACCCGAGCGCGGTGCTGATCGGCGACGTGATCGTCGGCCCGCGCTGCTACGTCGGCCCGCTGGCGGCGATGCGCGGCGACTTCGGCCGCCTGATCCTGGAGGAGGGCGCCAACCTGCAGGACACCTGCGTGATGCACGGCTTCCCGGGCGAAGACACGGTGGTCGAAGTCGACGGCCACATCGGCCACGGCGCGGTGCTGCACGGCTGCCGCATCAAGCGCAACGCGATGGTCGGCATGAACGCGGTGGTGATGGACATGGCGGTCGTCGGCGAGGAATCGATCCTCGGCGCCATGTGCTTCGTCAAGGCCGGCATGGTGATCCCGCCGCGCAGCATGGTGATGGGCGCGCCGGCGCGCGTGATCCGCGAGCTGACCGAGAAGGAGATCGCATGGAAAAGCTTCGGCACCCGCCAGTACCACGAATTGAGCGTGCGTTCGATGCAGACCATGTGCGAGGTCGAGCCGCTCACCGAAGTCGAAGCCGGCCGCCGGCGCATCGACCTCGGCCCCGACATGCACGCCCCAAAAGAATGACCGCATCCCTGGAGAATCGCAATGCCTAAGGTATCAACCCTGCAAAGCCTGATCGGCGGCCGCTGGCTCGGCGCGGAGGCGCACACGCCGCTGCACAACGCCTTGAACAGCCAGCTGATCTACCATACCCACGCCGAGAAGATCGACTTCGACGAGGCGGTGCGCTACGCCCGCCACACCGGCGTGCCGGCGCTGATGGCGATGGACTTCCAGACCCGCGCGCTACGGCTCAAGGCGCTGGCCCTGTACCTGATGGAGCGCAAGGAGCAGTTGTACGAGATATCGCACCTGACCGGCGCCACGCGGCCCGACAGTTGGGTCGACGTCGAAGGCGGCATCGGCACCCTGTTCGCCTACGCCAGCATGGGCAGCCGCGAGCTGCCCTCGTCGAATGTGCTGCACGAAGGCCCGGCCATGGCGCTCGGTAAGAAGGGCGGCTTCGCCGGCACCCACATCCTGGTGCCGCGCGGCGGGCTGGCGGTGCACATCAACGCCTTCAACTTCCCGATCTGGGGCCTGCTCGAAAAATTCGCGCCGAGCTTTTTGGCGGCCATGCCCTGCATCGGCAAGCCGGCCACCGCCACCAGCTACCTGACCGAGGCCGTGGTGCGCCTGATGCACGAATCCGGCCTGCTGCCCGACGGTAGCCTGCAGCTGGTGATCGGCGGCACCGGCGACCTGCTGGACCGCCTGAACGGCGCCGACGTGGTCACCTTCACCGGCTCGGCCGATACCGCCGTCAAGCTGCGCACCAATAAAAACCTGATCGCCAATTCGGTGCCGTTCACCGCCGAAGCCGACTCGCTCAACTGCGCGATCCTGGGGCCGGACATCACGCCCGACGACGTCGAGTTCGACCTGTTCGTCAAGGAGGTGGCGCGCGAGATGACCGGCAAGGCGGGCCAGAAGTGCACCGCGATCCGCCGCATCATCGTGCCGAAAACCCAAGTCGATGCGGTCGCCGAACGGCTGCGCGAACGGCTGTCGAAAGTGGTGGTCGGCGATCCGAAGATGGAAGGCGTGCGCATGGGCGCACTGGCCTCGATGGACCAGCAGCGCGACGTCGGCGAGCGCGTGCGGCTGCTCGCCGCGGGCAACGAGATCGTGTTCGGTGCGGCCGACGGCTTTGCGCCGCTGGGCGAGAGCGCGGCCGACGGCGCCTTCTTCGCGCCGACCCTGCTCCTGTGCCGCAACGCGATGGACAACGACGCGGTGCACGACGTCGAAGCCTTCGGCCCGGTCAGCACCATGATGACGTACACCGGACTCGATGAAGCGCTGGCGCTGGCCGCGCGCGGCAAGGGCAGCCTGGTGACCACGCTGGCCACCAGGGACCTGGCGATAGCGGCGCGCGCGGTGCCGGCGCTGGCCGCCTCGCACGGGCGCGTGCTGATCCTCGAGCGCGAGGCCTCGGTCGATTCGACCGGCCACGGCTCGCCGCTGCCCCAGCTCAAGCACGGCGGTCCGGGCCGCGCCGGCGGCGGCGAAGAGCTGGGCGGCATCCGCGCGGTGCGCCACTTCCTGCAGCGCGCGGCGGTACAGGGTTCGCCGACCATGCTGGCGGCGGTGACCGGCGAGTACGTGCGCGGCGCGGCGGTGCGCGAGAGCGAGCTGCATCCCTTCCGCAAGTACTTCGAGGACCTGCAGATGGGCGACTCGCTGCTGACGCACCGGCGCACCGTGAGCGAGGCCGACATCGTGGCCTTCGGCGGCGTTTCGGGCGACTTCTTCTACATGCACTTCGACGAGATCGCGGCCAGGGATTCGCAGTTCGGCAAGCGCATCGCGCACGGCTACTTCGTGCTGTCGGCGGCGGCCGGGCTGTTCGTGTCGCCGGCGCCGGGGCCGGTGCTGGCCAACTACGGCCTCGACAACCTGCGCTTCATCACGCCGGTGGCGATCGGCGACACGATCCGCGCGCGCCTGACCTGCAAGCGCAAGGTCGACCGCAACCGCAGCGATGACAAAGGCGTGGGCCAGGGCGTGGTGGCGTGGGATGTGCAGGTCACCAACCAGAACGAGGAACTGGTGGCCAGTTACGACATCCTGACCCTGGTGATGAAGCGCGGCTGACCGGTATTGACGTTCATGCGGGCTCCTGCGGGAAGGAAAAAACAGGTGTAGTATCAGCACGTTTGTTCTTCCCCCAACTATTCCAACAGGAGCGCTGCATGGCGAAGCTGAACGTCAATGGTGTTGTGCGTGAATTCGAGGTGGAGGATGACACGCCTCTGCTATGGGTGCTGCGCGAGCAGCTGGGCCTGACCGGCACCAAGTACGGCTGCGGCATCGCCCAGTGCGGTGCCTGCACGGTCCATATCGACGGCGAGCCGACCCGCACCTGCGTGCGCCCGGTCTCCACCGTCACCGCCGCGCAAAAGATCGTGACGATCGAAGGGCTGTCGAAGGACGGTTCGCATCCCGTGCAAAAAGCCTGGGCCGCGCTCGACGTGCCGCAGTGCGGCTTCTGCCAGTCCGGCATGATCATGGCCGCCGCCGCCCTGCTCAAACAGAAACCGAAACCGACCGACGCCGACATCGATAGCGCGATGACCAACATCTGCCGCTGCGGCACCTACAACCGCGTGCGCGCCGCCATCCATGTGGTGGCCAAGGGCGGCGACGTGAAGAGCGCCGGCCTGGCGATCCAGACCGAAGGGAGCAAAGCATGAGCCCACGTGACATGGCCTCCCCATCGCGCCGCGGCTTCCTGAAGACGTCCGGCGCCGCCGGCCTGATGCTGGCCTTCCACATCCCGTTCGCCGGCGACGCCGCGGCCCAGGGCGCGCCCGCCGCGCCCGAGGTCAACGCCTGGGTGGTGGTCAAGCCCGACGACACGATCGTGATCCGCATTGCCCGTTCCGAGATGGGGCAGGGCACGCTGACCGGCCTGGCCCAATTGGTGGCCGAAGAACTGGATGCCGACTGGACCAAGGTCACCACCGAGTACCCGACGCCCGGCCAGAACCTGGCGCGCAACCGCGTCTGGGGCAGCCATGCGCGCGGCGGCAGCCGCGGCATCCGCGAGTCGAACGAGTATGTACGCAAAGGCGGCGCCGCCGCGCGCATGATGCTGGTGCAGGCCGCCGCCGCCGAATGGAAAGTGCCGGCATCCGAGTGCGTGGCCGCGAACAGCGTCATCACCCACACCCCGTCGGGCCGCAAGACCAGCTACGGCAAGGTCGCGATCGCGGCCGGCAAGCTGACCGCACCCGCCGCCGCCGACGTCGCGCTCAAGGATCCCAAGCAGTGGAAGCTGGCCGGCAAGCGCATGGCCCGCCTCGACACCGTCAAGAAGACCGACGGCTCGCAGATCTACGGCATGGACCTCACGATGCCGGGCATGCTGAACGCCGCCATCAAGGACTGCCCGGTCTTCGGCGGCAAGGTCAAGAGCTTCGACGCGGCGGCGATCGAAAAACGTCCCGGCGTGAAGAAGGTGCTGCAGGTCGGCGACAGCGCGGTCGCGGTGGTGGCCGATACCTGGTGGCGCGCCCGCACCGCGCTCGACGCGCTGCCCATCGTGTGGGACGAAGGACCGAACGCCAAGCTGTCGAGCGCCGACGTCGCCGCCACCCTGAAGGCCGGGCTGGACGCCAACGACGCGGTGGTCGGCAACCAGAGTGGCGATGCGCGCGCCGCGATCGCCGCCTCGGTACGCAAGGTGGAAGCGGTGTACTCCTTCCCCTACCAGAACCACGCGACCATGGAGGTCATGAACGCCACCGCCAAATGGACGCCGGAGCTGTGCGAGGTCTGGACCCCGACCCAGAACGGCGAAGCCGCGCTGGCCACCGCCGCCGAAGCGGCCGGCCTGCCGCCCGCCAAATGCGACGTCTACAAGCTGCACCTCGGCGGCGGCTTCGGCCGGCGCGGCGCGGTGCACGACTGGGTGCGCCAGGTGGTGGAGATCGCCAAGGCCATGCCGGGCACGCCCGTCAAACTGATCTGGACCCGCGAAGAAGACATGCTGCACGGCCGCTACCATCCGGTCACGCAATGCAAACTGACGGCCGGGCTGGATGCCAAGGGCGAGGTCACCGGCTTCCACATGCGGATCTCGGGCCAGTCGATCCTGGCCTCGGTGGCGCCGCAGTCGATCAAGGACGGCAAGGACCCGGTGGTGTTCCAGGGCTTGAACACGCCGGGCCCGGAAGCGTCGATCGGCTACGCCTTCCCCGCGATCCTGGTCGACCACGCGATGCGCAACCCGCCGGTGCCCGTCGGTTTCTGGCGCGGCGTGAACCTGAACCAGAACACGGTCTACCTCGAGTGCTTCATCGACGAGATCGCGCACGCCACCAAGCAGGACCCGCTGGCCCTGCGCCGCAAGCTGATGGCCAACAGCCCCAAGCACCTCGCGGTGCTGAACGCCGTCGCCGCGCGCGCCGGCTGGGACAAGAAGCCGGCCAAGGGCATCTACCGCGGGCTGGCGGTGACCATGGGCTTCGGCAGCTACGTGGCCGCCTGCGCCGAGGTCTCGGTCGGCAAGGACGGCAAGGTCAAGATCCATCGCATCGTCGCGGCCACCGATTCGGGCTACGCGGTCAACCCGCAGCAGATCGAGGCGCAGGTCGAAGGTTCCTTCGTGTACGGCCTGTCGGCCGCGCTGTATGGCGAGTGCACGCTCAAGAACGGCCGCATGGAGCAGGACAACTTCAGCAGCTACCCGGTGCTGCACATGGACGAGATGCCGAAGGTCGAGACCATCGTCATGCCGTCCGGCGGCTTCTGGGGCGGGGTCGGCGAACCGACCATCGCGGTGGCGGCGCCGGCGGTGCTCAATGCGATCTTCGCGGCCACCGGCAAGCGCATCCGCGACCTGCCGCTCAAGAACCATAGCCTGAAGGCCTGACCCGGCGAGGCGCGACTGACCGCGATGCGCGCCCTTGCCGTCCTGTTGTTCGCCTGTAGCTGCGGCGCGGCGCGTGCGCAGGCCGACGGCATTCCCGCGCCGCTCACCGCCGAAGCGGGCGATGCGGCGCGCGGGCGCGCCATCGTGGCCAACCGCCAGCTCGGCCTGTGCCTGCTGTGCCACAGCGGGCCGATTCCGGAGGAGCGCTTCCAGGGCAACCTCGCGCCGCCGCTTGACGGCGCCGGGGCGCGCTGGTCGGCCGCCCAGCTGCGCCTGCGCATCGTGGACGCCGGCAGATTCAATCCCGAGACCATCATGCCTTCCTACTTCAAACCTGCGGCCGCGCCGCGCACGCCGGCCGCGCTGCAAGGCAAAACCATCCTCAGCGCGCAGCAGGTGGAGGACGTGGTGGCCTACCTGCAAACCCTGGGCGGCCGGCCATGACGGCGATCGACCGCACCCGCCGCAGAGTGCTCGCCGGTCTTGGCGCGCTGGCGCTGCTGCGGCCGGCCGCCGCCACGCCCGAGGCGATGGCCGCCGCGATCAAGGCCTTCACCGGCGGCGCTGTACCCAGGACCGGCAAGGTCGCGCTGGACGTGTCGCTACTGGTCGACAACGGCAACACGGTGCCGATCACGATCCGCGTCGACAGCCCGATGACGGCGGGCGACCATGTGGCCGCCATCGCCGTGTTCAACGAACGCAATCCCGAGACCGGCGTCGCCGTGTTCACGCTCGGTCCGCGCGCCGGCAAGGCCGAGGTGTCGACCCGCATCCGCATGGCGACCTCGCAAAAGCTGGTGGCGGTGGCGCGCATGAGCGACGGCAGCTTCTGGCAGCACAGCGCCGAGGTGGTGGTCACGCTGGCCGCCTGCATCGAAGGAGAGCCCTGAATGGCACGCGCCCTGATCCACATGCCGCCCACCGCCAGGCGCGGCGAGGCGTTCGAGATCCGCGCCCTGATCGGCCATCCGATGGAGACCGGTTATCGCGTGGGACCGGACGGCAAGGTGCTGGAGCGCGACATCATCCGCCGTTTCACTTGCCGCTACAACGGCGAGGTGGTATTCGCGGCCGAGCTGCACCAGGCGATCGCCGCCAATCCCTACATCGCCTTCTATACGCTGGCGACCGACAGCGGCACGCTCGCATTCACATGGGAGGGCGATCACGGCTTCGCCCAGACCGAGACCATGCCGATCACGGTGGCGGGGTAGGCATGCAACGGCGCCTGATCCCGCTTGCCGTCCTGCTGTGCGCCGCGCTCGCGGCCGCGGCCGACCTGCGCAAGTCCGGCGCCGAATTCATGAGCCCATCGACCCAGGCGATGCAGCGCGACGACACTCAGAACCCCGGCATGCTGTGGGTCAGCGGCGGCGAGGCGCTGTGGCAGCGCAAGGCGGGCCGCAGCGACAAGTCCTGCGCCAGTTGCCATGGCGACGCCAGGACCAGCATGCGCGGCGTGGCGGCGCGCTATCCGGCCTTCGACACCCATGCCAAGACGGCGATCGACCTTGGCCAGCGCATCAACCAGTGCCGGGTCGGCGCCCAGCAGGCCGAGCCCCTGCGCGCCGAGAGCGAGGAGCTGCTCGGCCTCGAAAGCTATGTGGCCCTGCAGTCGCGCGGCATGCCGCTGGCGCAGTCGCCGGACCCGCGCCTGAAGCCGGCGCTCGAACGCGGACAGCGGCTGTTCACCCAGCGCATCGGCCAGCTGAACCTGTCGTGCGCGCAGTGCCATGACGATCACTGGGGCAAGCGGCTGGGCGGCAGCACCATCCCGCAGGCCCACGCCGGCGCGTATCCGATTTACCGGCTCGAGTGGCAAGGCATGGGATCGCTGCAGCGGCGGCTGCGCAACTGCATGAGCGGCGTGCGTGCGGAAGTCCCGCAGTTCAACGCGCAGGAGTTGGTGGACCTCGAGGTCTACCTTGCGGCGCGCGACAAGGGAATGACAATGGAAGCGCCGGGCGTACGGCCATAACCACGGTCGTTCCCGCGAAGGCGGGAATCCATAGCGAGCATGCTCAGTATGGGTCCCCGCGTTCGCGAGGACGACATTGCAAAGGAGCGGATATGAAACGATTGACGATGTTTGCGCTGCTGTTGGCAGCATCCCACGCGATGGCGGCCGACAGCGGCCAGCGCCTGTACGCCACCTGCGCCGGCTGTCACGGCACCGCGGGCGCAGGGACCGGCGGCGTGCTGCCGGTGCTGGCCGGCCAACCGAAAGACGCGCTGGCCGCCAGCCTGCGCGCGTTCAAGGCCGGCTCCCGTCCCGCCACCATCATGCAGCAGATCGCCAAGGGCTACACCGACGACCAGATCGAACAGCTGGCCGCCTACCTCGCCGCGCAGCCGGCCAAGGAGCGCAAATGAAACGGCGCCAATTCATCCGCACCGTCGGCGCCGGCGCCGCTCTCGCGTCAGTCGCCGGCTGCGCCAGCATCGCCGGTTCCGCCAAGCCGCAGGTGGTCGTGGTCGGCGGCGGCTACGGCGGCGCCACCGCCGCCAAATACATTCGCCTGTGGAGCGAGGGCGCGATCGACGTCACGCTGGTCGAGCCGAACGCCAGCTTCATCTCCTGTCCGCTGTCGAACCTGGTGCTGGGCGGCTCGAAGCAGATCGCCGATCTGACCCTCGGCTACGATGCGTTCGCGGGCCACGGCATCCGCATCGTGCGCGACCGCGCCGAGCGCATCGACTACGAGCGGCGCACCGTGGCGCTGGCCGGCGGCCAGACCCTGCGCTACGACCGGCTGGTGCTCTCGCCCGGCGTCGATTTCATGTGGGACCAACTGCCCGGCATGCAGCAGCCCGGCGCCCAGGACACCGTGCTGCACGCCTGGAAGGCCGGCGCCCAGACCGTGGCCCTGCGCGCCCAGCTCGAAGCGATGCCCGACGGCGGCGTGTTCGCGATGACGATCCCGCCCGCGCCTTACCGTTGTCCGCCCGGGCCTTACGAGCGCGCCTGCCAGGTGGCGAACTACTTCAGCAAGGCCAAGCCGAAGTCGAAGGTGCTGATCCTCGACGCCAACGAGGACGTGGTCTCGAAAGGCCCGCTGTTCAAGAAGGTCTGGGCCACGCGCTACGCCGGCATGGTCGACTACCGCCCCAGCTTCAAGACCGTCGACGTGGACGCCGCCAACCGCACCGCGATCTCCGAGCTGGGCGACAAGGTGCAGGCTTCGGTGCTGAACGTGATCCCGCCGCAGCGCGCCGGCAGCATCGCCGCACAGGGCGGGCTGGCCAACGCCAACCAGCGCTGGTGCGAAGTCGACTTCCTGACCTTCGAATCGACCCAGGCCAAAAACGTGCACGTGCTGGGCGATGCGATCCAGGTCGCGCCGTTGATGCCGAAGTCGGCGCACATGGCGAACCAGCACGCCAAGGTCTGCGCGGGCGCGGTGGTCGACCTGTTGAGCGGCCGCGCCCCGAACCCGGCGCCGATGCTGACCAACACCTGCTACAGCTTCGTCAGCGACCGCGAGGTGATCCACGTGGCTTCGGTCCACGCCTACGATGCGGCCAAAAAGACGCTGCTGGTGGTGCCCGGCTCGGGCGGCCTGTCGGGCGCGCCCAGCGAACTCGAAGGCAGCTACGCCATGAGCTGGGCCCAGAACATCTGGTCCGACACGCTGGCGTAGTCCGCGTGGGCACGGTGGCCCGTAGCCACCCTACATGGTCGTAATCCGCGCCCGATATCCCCGTTCCCCTATGGTAGGGTGGGTACGGTTTCACCGTGCCCACGCGCCCGCGGCGCTCAATCCGGTTTCTTTTCGGTGTCGTAGACCGGCGGCTGGATCTCGCTGTCGGGGGCGTCGATCTTGAGCTCCAGCTGCTCCTTCATGTCGACCTTCTTCTCGATCGACACCAGGCGCGGGAAGGCGATGATCAGCCCCACCATCACCACCTGGATCAGCACAAACGGAATCGCACCCCAGTAGATGTCGGAGGTCTTGACCTCCTTCGGCGCCACCGAACGCAGGTAGAACAGGGCGAAACCGAATGGCGGATGCATGAACGAGGTCTGCATGTTCACGCCCAGCAGCACGCCGAACCAGATCAGGTCGATGCCCAGCTTGTCGGCCACCGGCCCGACCAGCGGCACCAGGATGAAGGCCAGCTCGAAGAAGTCGAGGAAGAAGGCGAGGCCGAAGAACAGCAGGTTCACCACCACCAGGAAGCCGGCCGTCCCGCCCGGAAGACCGGACAGCAGGTGCTCGACCCAGAGGTCGCCGTTCACGCCGCGGAATACCAGCGAAAACACGGTGGAACCGATCAGGATGAAGATCACGAAGCACGACAGGCGGGTGGTCGAGTTCATGGCCTGCCTGACCAGGTCCCACGACAGGCGGCGGTTGGCGACCGCCAGCAGGATCGCGCCCATCGCGCCCATGCCGCCGCCCTCGGTCGGCGTGGCCAGGCCGATGAAGATGGTACCCAGCACCAGGAAGATCAGCGCCAGCGGCGGGATCAGCACGAACACCACCTTCTCGGCCATGCGCGAGAGCAGGCGCAGCGTGAAAGTACGGTTGGCCAGCGCGAACGCGAAGGCCAGCGCCACGCCCACCGCGGCCGAGAAGATGCCGAGTTCGTCGGCCGCCAGCTGCGGATGGCGCGCGCCATACCACTGCGCGAAGCCATAGCACACGGCCACCGTGCCGATCGCGAGCGTCAGCAGCGAACGCGCGCCGCTGTCGCCGTTCGGCTCGCGCAGGTTGCGCGCTTCAAGCGGCAGCGCCGGCACATGATGCGGCTTGAAGATCGACAGCGCCAGCACGTAACCGGCGTACAGCGCGGTCAGCATCAGGCCGGGCACGAAGGCGGCGCGGTACATGTCGCCGACCGAGCGGCCCAGCTGGTCGGCCATCACGATCAGCACCAGCGACGGCGGGATGATCTGGGCCAGCGTGCCGGAAGCGGCGATCACGCCGGCCGCGAGGCGCTTGTCGTAGCCGTAGCGCAGCATCACCGGCAGCGAGATCAGGCCCATCGAGATCACCGAGGCGGCCACCACGCCGGTGGTCGCGGCCAGCAGCGCGCCGACGAAGATCACCGCATACGCGACCCCGCCGCGGATCGGCCCGAACAGCTGGCCGATGGTATCGAGCAGGTCCTCCGCCATGCCCGACCGTTCGAGGATCAGGCCCATGAAGGTGAAGAAGGGGATCGCCAGCAGCGTGTCGTTGCCCATGATGCCGAAGATCCGGTTCGGCAGCGCCTGCAGCAGTTCGATGTTCAGCAGGCCGAGATGGATGCCGACGAGGCCGAAGAACAGGCCGTTCGCCGCCAGTGAAAACGCGACCGGAAAGCCCGACAGCAGGAAGATCACGAGCGCGCCGAACATGATGGGCGCGAGGTTGGCGACGATGAATGGCTCCATGCTCAGTTCAACTTGTTCGCCGCTTTGATCGCCTCGATCTCCTCGGCCGGGGTGGCCACGTGCTTGGCGAATTCATGGCCGTCGATGCGGCCGGCGAGGAAGGCGATGCGCTTGATGATCTCGGACAGGCCTTGCAGCACCAGCAGCAGGAAGCCGGCCGGTATCAGCAGCTTGGCCGGCCAGACGGTCAGGCCGCCCGCATTGCTCGAGATCTCGCCGCTGCGGATCGACGCCAGTGCGAAGGGCAGGCCGTACCACAGGATCAGCAGGCAGACCGGCAGCAGGAACAGCAGGTAGCCGAACAGGTCGGCCCAGGCCTGGGTGCGTTTCGAGAAGCGGCCCATGACGATGTCGATGCGCACATGCTCGTCGCGCTTGAGGGTGTGGGCGCTGGCGAGCAGGAAGATCGCCGCGAACAGATACCACTGGAGTTCGAGCCAGGCGTTGGAACTGGTGTTGAACAGGTAGCGGATCAGCGCGTTGCCGGTGCAGATCGCGACCGCGGCCAGCAGTGCCCAGCTGACCGCGCCTGCGATCTTCTCGTTGACCTTGTCGATCAGGCGGGCGAGGGACAGGAACATGGGCCGCCGCGGTTCATTCCAGCTGCTTGCGCACGCGCGCGATCGCCGCGCGCACCTGGCGCGGCGCGGTGCCGCCGACGTGGTCGCGCGCCGCCACCGAGCCTTCGAGCGTGAGCACCGCGAACACGTCCTCGCCGATCAGCGGCGAAAACTCGCGCAGCTTCTCGAGCGCCATCTCCGATAAATCGCAGCGCAGCTCGTCGCAGGCGCGCACCGCGCGCGCCACCGCCTCGTGCGCGTCGCGGAACGGCAGGCCCTTCTTGACCAGGTAGTCGGCCAGGTCGGTCGCCGTGGCATAGCCCTGCAGCGCGGCCGCCCGCATCGCCTCCGGCTTGACGGTGATCCCGCCGGCCATGTCGGCGAAGATGCGCAGCGTGTCGACCACCGTGTCGACGGTGTCGAACAGCGGCTCCTTGTCTTCCTGGTTGTCCTTGTTGTAGGCCAGCGGCTGGCCCTTCATCAGGGTCAGCAGGCCGGTCAGGTGGCCATAGACGCGGCCGGTCTTGCCGCGCGCCAGTTCCGGCACGTCCGGGTTTTTTTTCTGCGGCATGATCGACGAGCCGGTGCAGAAGCGGTCGGCGATGTCGATGAAGCCGACCCGTGGGCTCATCCAGATCACCAGCTCTTCGGACATGCGCGAAATGTGCGTCATGATCAGCGCGCCGGCGGCGCAGAACTCGATCGCGAAGTCGCGGTCGGACACCGCATCGAGCGAATTGTGGCAGACGTCGTCGAAGCCCAGCGTGCGCGCCACGCGTTCGCGGTCGATCGGGAAGGTGGTGCCGGCCAGCGCGGCCGCGCCCAGCGGCAGGCGGTTGACGCGTTTGCGCGCGTCCTGCATGCGTTCGGCGTCGCGTCCGAACATCTCGACATAGGCCAGCATGTGGTGGCCGAAGGTGATCGGCTGCGCCACCTGCATGTGGGTGAAGCCGGGCATGATGGTGTCGGCATGCTGCTCGGCGAGGTCGGTCAGCGCGCCGCGCAGCGCCTTGAGCAGGGCCAGGATGTCGTCGATCGCGGCGCGCACGTACAGCCGGATGTCGGTCGCCACCTGGTCGTTGCGCGAGCGGCCGGTGTGCAGGCGCTTGCCGGCGTCGCCCACCAGTTCGGTCAGGCGCTTCTCGATATTCAGGTGCACGTCCTCCAGGTCGAGCAGCCATTCGAAGCCGCCGGCCTCGATTTCGCCCTTGATCTGGGCCATGCCGCGTTCGATGTCGGCGCGGTCGCCGGCGCTGATGATACCTTGCGCGGCCAGCATCTCGGCATGCGCGAGCGAACCCTGGATGTCGAACAGGGCCAGGCGTTTGTCGAAAAAGACCGAGGCGGTGTAGCGTTTGACCAGGTCGGAGACCGGTTCGGAAAAGCGGGCCGACCAGGCTTCGCCTTTTTTGGAGAGTTGTGCTGTCATGGTAAGGATCCGGTTGATTTACCAGATTATAAACAAGGACGCGGCGCGGCGTGACTTTCGGGCCGAAATGGCCGATGATTCCGCACGCGGCAGGAAAATTCACTACTTGAGGAGAGCGGCATGAAACGATGGGTACGGGCAGGCGTGTTGGCGTTGTGTGCGATGCTGGCGGCGGGGCCGATGAGTGCGGCGCAGGCGCAGGAGGCCAAGGCGGCCGCAGCGGGGGCCAAGGCGGCCGATGTGGCGACCGTGGACGGCATCGTCGGCGCCCTGTACGAGGTGATTTCCGGCCCGGCCGGCAAGCCGCGCGACTGGGACCGCCTGCACGCGCTGTTCGCGCCCGAAGGCAAGTTGGCGGCGGTCGGGCCGCGTCCGGGCGGCGCCTTCGGCCTGCGCTCGATGACGGTCGACGACTACATCGGCCGCGTGACCAAACCGTTCGCCGAAAACGGCTTCTACGAGAAGGAGGCGGCGCGCAGCAGCGAGACCTTCGGCCAGATCGTGCACGTGTTCAGCACCTACGAGTCGCGCCATGCGCCGTCCGACGCCAAGCCGTTCCAGCGCGGGATCAACAGTATCCAGCTGTACCATGACGGCAGCCGCTGGTGGATCGTCAGCCTGCTGTGGCGCGCCGAGGACGACAAGCTGGCGCTACCCGAGCGCTATCTGCAAAGCCGCTAGCGAAAAAGTGGCGTGCGGGCGCGCGGCCGCGGCGGAACGACGGTAGAATTGTTTTTTTGCGCTGGACGCCGCCGCCATGACCACTTTCCAGATCAGCACCGACCGCGGGGCGCTTGACGTCCCGCTGATTTACCGTTTCCTGAGCGAGCAGTCGACCTGGGCGGTCGGCATTTCGCGCGCGGTGGTCGACCGCGCGATCGAGAATTCGCTGTGCTTCGGCGGCTATGTCGACGGACGGCAGGTGGCGTTCGCCCGCGTGATCACCGACTACGCGACCTTCGGCAACCTGGTCGACGTGTTCGTGGTGCCGGAGTACCGCGGGCGCGGCTACGCCAAGATGCTGATGCAGGCGGTGCTCACCCATCCCAGCCTCAAGGGCCTGCGCCGGTTCACCCTGGCCACCGGCGACGCCCAGCGTCTTTACGAGCAGTTCGGCTTCACCCCGCCGCAGCGCCCCGAAACGCTGATGGAACGCTACTTCCCCAACATCTATCTCAGTTGAGCCTTGCTCGTTGAGCCTCGACAAAGGCGGCGGGCTGCGCGCGCGTATCCTCGAGCTGCTCAACATTGCGCCGCCGTTTCCGGATCCGGCGTACCATTTCTTCACAAGGTGCCCGCCTTTTTTTCTGCAGGAGCCATCATGTTCAGGACCCTGTGCCACGCGGCGCTCGTGTGGCTGGCCGCCGCCGGCTTCGGCGCGCAGGCCGCCGATGCGGACGCGCCGCCCAAAGGTTCGCTGGTGATCATCGGCGGCGCGCTACGTCCCGACAATGCCCCGGTGTGGGAGCGCATCGTGCAGCTTGCGGGCGGCAAGGGCGCGCGCATCGCGGTGTTCGCGTCGGCCGCGTCCAGCCCCGAAAAAGCAGGCAAGAGCAATGTCGACTGGCTCGATAAATACGGCGCCAATGCCTTCTTCGTGCCGGTCGCGGTCAGGCTGGCCGGCATCGATTACCAGGCGGCCGCCGAGGATCCCGCGCTGGCCGCCGCGGTGCGCGCGGCCGGCGGCGCCTACTTCGCCGGCGGCGACCAGGGCCGCATCACGCGCGCACTGCGCCGCCCCGACGGCAGCAACACCCTGGTGCTCGACGCGCTGTGGGAGATGTACCGGCACGGCGGCGTGATCGCCGGCTCCAGCGCCGGCGCCGCCATCATGAGCAGCTCGATGTTCGACGAGGCCAAGCCGGTGCTGGCCACGCTCAAGAACGGGATCGGCGACGGCCGCGAAATCGCGCCCGGCCTCGGCTTCATCGGCAACGACGTGTTCATCGACCAGCATCTGCTGGTGCGCGGGCGCTTCGCACGCATGCTGCCGGCCATGCTCAAGAAAGGCTACAAGCTGGGCCTGGGCATCGACGAGAATACGGCGATGGTGGTCAGCCCGAATCGCGACGTCGAAGTGGTCGGCTACAAGGGCGCGCTGCTGGTCGACCTGGCCGACGCCAGCGTCAGCGCCGGCGTGTTCAACGTCAGCAACGTCAGGCTCAGCTACCTCGACACCGGCGACCGCTTCAACATCGCCACCCGCGTGTTCACGCCCGGCCAGGACAAGGCCGAAGGCCAGCTCGATCAATCCAGGCCTTACTATCACGGCCCGCTGTTCAATGCCGACATCCTCGGCAACAGCACGGTGGTGGACCTGATGGGCAAGCTGATCGACAGCGACCAGCCGGAGGCGATCGGCATCACCCTCGGCAGTCCGCGCGACCTGCAACCCGACCTCGGCTTCGAGTTTCGCTTCAGCCGCGCCAAGGACAGCGTCGGTTACGCGTCCTCGCTGTCGGACGCCTACTCGGTCTACAACCTGCGACTCGATATCCGGCCGATCCAGATCCGCCAGCCGCTGTACCAGTACAAATAGCGCTTCAAGCGGCCTGCGGGCGGGATTACAATGCTGCACGATCCCACCCCGCTAGGAACCGCCATGCGCTTTTCCCCATTCCGCTCGCTGGCCCTGGTGCTGGCGCTGGCCGCCGGCGCGGCCCAGGCCCAAGTCCCTGCCACGGTGCGCGTCGATTACACCCACAGCGGCAATGCGCTGTCCGACCAGTATGCGCTGGAGCGCGTACTGATCGAAGCGCTGCCCTGGCCGGGCGACATGACGCAGACCATCGACCGCAGCAACCGCGGCCAGAACCTGCTCGAGGTGGTGGACGCCAAGACCGGCGAGCTGCTGTATTCGCGCGGCTTCTCGACCATCTTCGGCGAATGGCGCACCACCGACGAAGCAGGCCGCATGAGCCGCGGCTTCCACGAGTCGGTGCGCTTTCCGAAGTTCGACAAGCCGGTGCGGGTGCGCATCCTCAAGCGCGACGACCGCAACCAGTTCGCGCTGACGTGGAGCGTGGAGGTCGACGCCGATGCGCCCGAGGTGGTACGCAAGCAGGGGCCGGCGCCGGCGCTGCCGATCGCGATCCGCCGCGGCGGCCCGTCGCCGCAGAAGGTGGACCTGCTGATCCTCGGCGACGGCTACACCCGGGCCGAGATGAAGAAATTCGAGGCCGATGCGCGCCGCCTGTCCGACCACCTGTTCGCGGTGTCGCCGTTCAAGGAGCGCGCCGCCGACTTCAACGTCTGGGCGATGACGGTGCCGACCGAGGAGTCGGGCATCTCGCGCCCGTCCGGCGGCGTGCACCACGCGTCGGCGCTCGGCACCCGCTACGATATCTTCGGCAGCGAGCGTTACGTGCTCACGCTGGACAACCGCGCGCTGCGCGACATCGCCCAGTACGCGCCCTACGAGTTCATCGAAATCCTGGTCAATAACGAGACCTATGGCGGGGGCGGCATCTTCGGCCAGTTCAGCACCGCGGCGGCCGGCAACGACTGGGCCGATTACCTGTTCGTGCATGAATTCGGCCATCACTTCGCGGGCCTGGCCGACGAGTACTACACCTCGCCGGTGGCCTACCAGACCGGCGGCGCGCGCATCGAGCCGTGGGAGCCGAACGTGAGCGCGCTGCGCGACCCGGCGCAGCTGAAGTGGAAGCGGCTGGTCAAGCCCGGCACGCCGCTACCCACGCCCTGGCCCAAGGCCGAGTACGAGGACGCCTCGCGCGCCTACCAGAAGCGGCGCGCGGCGCTGCGGGCGGCCAACCGGCCCGAGACCGAGATGAGCGCGCTGTTCCGCGAAGAGCTGGCCCGCAGCGAGGCGCTGTTCGCCAAGGCCGGCCACCGCCACGAGGTGGGCGCGTTCGAGGGCGCCAATTACGAGGCGAGCGGCTATTTCCGGCCCGAGATGCAGTGCATCATGTTCGACCGCAGCGAGACCTTCTGCCAGGTCTGCCAGGACGGCATCGCCGAGATCATCGACCTGTACGCGCGGCCCGCCGGGCGCAAGTGAGACAGGGTGTGTGCGGTGGCGTACAGACCATGGGCGCGCTGGATTCTATTCTGACCATGTTTCAAAAAGAAAATAAATCCTCGACCCACCTCATAAAGGTAACGCCATGAACAAATTACTTGCTACCCTGCTTGCCGGCCTGTTCGCCACCTCGGTGTATGCCCAGACCGCCACCACCCCGGCCACCCCGGCCGTGACCAAGGCCGAAGCCAAGGCCGACAAGGATGTCGCCAAGGCCCAGGCCACCGAAGCCAAGGATGTCGCCAAGGCCGACGAGAAGTCTGCCAAGGCCGATGCCAAGGCCGCCGCCAAGAAGAACAAGGCCCACAGCAAGGCCATGAAAGCGCATGCCGACGCCAATGCCGACGTGACGAAGGCCGATCCGGAAGACAAGATGAAGGCTGAAGCCAAGGCCGAGAAGAAAGTCGCGAAGGCCGACATGAAGGCCGAGAAGACGATGGTCAAAGCGGATGAGAAAGCTGAGAAGACCAAGGTCGACGCCAGTGCCGACAAGGCGATCGCGCATTCCAAGGCAGAAGAGAAGAAGGCCGAAGCTGCAGCCGATGTGAAGAAGGCAGCCGCGAAGTAATCCGCGCGCTGGCCGGTGCGGTCGGGTCGCCTCAGGGCGCGCCGGCCGCGATCCACTGGCCGAGCACCGCGCGCTCGGCGTCCGTCATATGGGTTAAGTTGCCATACGGCATATTCTGGGTCTGCACCGCGTTGGCGTAGATCAGCCCGGACTGGGCATGGATCTGCGCCGAGGTGTCGAACATAATGCCCAGCGGGGCTGGGCTGAAGGCGGCGATCGTCGGGTGCGCGGAATGGCAGGCCGCGCACCGTTGCTGGATGATGGCCGCCACCGGCGCATAGTCGTAGGGCGGCGGTGGAGGTGGCGGTGGCTCGGCGGCGATCAGGGCGCTGATCGTGGCGTTGATGGTCGGCTGGAAGTTGTTCACGTCGGTCGCCAGCGTCACGCCGGCCAGCATGCCGCGCACCACGACGTTTGCCGCCAGGCCGTCGTAGGCCGCGGTTTCGGTCGGGGTGTCGAGCGCCGTGGTGAAGCTGCCCGCGGCCTGGACCTTCATCGCGATCAGTTGGGCATCGGTGCCCTGGGCGCCGGCCATGATCGCGACCGCCGCGTTGGCGCGCGTCATCGCGCCGCGGTTGAGCAGGTCGGCCCAATAGGCCTGGCCGGGCGCGTCCGGATCGCGGTTGTACAGGTTGTGGTAGACCGCGGTCAGGAAGGCGACGTTGTCGCCCGGGTAGAGGTCGCGCGATTCCTGGCTGGTGCCGAAGCTGTCGATCAGGGACGTCACGCCGCCGTTGCTGTAGTAGGCCTGGCTGAGCCCGATGATATCGGTGGGCGCCCCGACCGCCAGATAGCGGCCGGTGTAGAAGGCCAGGCCGGCCGGATCGGCCGGGCGGCCGAAAAAGGCGACGTACACCCGCTGCACCACTTCGGTGTACGAGGCCGCGCTGACCTGCTGAGCGCTCACGTGCTGCACGGCCGCCAGCATGGCGGGAGGGGGCGCGCTGGTGGTGGCGCCGTTATTCTGGCCGCCGCTGCAGGCGGCCAGCAGCAGCGCACACAGTACGCCAATGACAGTCTTGATCGAGGTTTTCATAGCCATCCCGGTAATTGTTCGGTAACGGTATATGTCGCGCCGCGTACAAAAGGTTCTGCCTCGGCGCGAAAAAAACTGCCGTGATGCGCCCGATCTCGCGCTAACCGCCACCCTGGATAAGCGCCAGCATCGTCTTGACGTCGGAATTGATCAGCGTAAGGGTCGCTTCATAGCGCAAAGCATTGTCGGCGAACTGGCTACGCTCGGCGTCCATCTCGACGGTATTGCCATCGACCGCGCCTTGGACCACGCCGCGGTATTGCACCGCGGGCGGCGCAGGCGTCGTGCTTTGTAGCGCCGCTTGCAGCGCATTGCTGAAATCAATGTCGCGCGCCTTGTAGTTCGGCGTATCGGCATTCGCAATATTGGACGCGATTAACTGCTGCCGCTGCGCCCGCAGGTTCAGCGCGGCCTGATTCAGGCTGAAATATTCATCGAGTTTGCTAACCATGATTTCCCTTGCGCTTTCGTCGTCTCGCCCGCCGGGCCCGGTGCCTCGATACGGTCTTGGACCATCGCCATCACCAGCCTCGCCAGGCAGGCGGCGCGATAGCGTTCGAAGTCGTCCCTGCCTGGCTGATTGGCCAGATACAGCTGGTGCAGGACAAAGGAACGCGGCTCGATCGTCAGCATGCTGGCCATTTCGCCGTTCTCGCCGGCCACCACCTGGCGCAATGCGGGTGCGCCGGCATGATTGCCGTTGGCGTCGTCGAACAGCACCTCCACCTCCAGCCCGCGATGGTCGATTGCGACGTAGCGTTGACCTTTGTAGGCCTGGAATGCGGGAGCGACGTGCTGTATCACCGCGAGCACGTGCAGCGCCAACGCCGCGCCGGGTACGGCCAGCTGGAGACGGCTGCGCCGGTCCGATAGTACCGACGTCTCGCCGGCGTTGCCCCGGTCGCCATCGATCTTGACGCCGGCCGCGTATTCGTAAGCGTAAGTGGCGGCGGCGCCTATCACGCATCGGCGAACTGGAGGTTCAGGTAATGTGGCAGGTCGTGGTATCGCATTCCTTGGCGCCAGAAGGAAAACAGGAAATTCAGCTTACGGCGCTACGAGAAAAAACGGTGTAAAAAAACGGCCTGCCCTTATAAAATTTTCGTAAAAAAGGGGGCGCGGCGCCCCCTTTCCTAGTTCGCGCCCGGCGTATCGCTGTCCGTGGTGCGCGGCGCCAGGGTCTGGACCTTGACCTTGGCGGTCAGCGGCTTGCCCTTGCGCGCGCGCTTGCCGAAGTGCGGCTGCAACCCGGACGCGAACATCTCCACCACGCGCGGCTTGGCGCCGGCCCAGGTGCCCACCACGTTCACCCCCTTCTGGGTGATCGGCTGCGCCGCCAGCAGCTTCTCCTTCGGATCGAGCTCCATCAGGATCACGCCGCGCCCGCCGTTCGACAGGGTCTTCATTTCATCCATGCCGAACACCAGCAGGCGGCCCTTCTCCGACAGGCAGGCCACCGCGCCGGTGTTCTCGGCGATCACGCGCGGCGGCAGCGGCAGCGCGCCTTCGTCCAGCGTCATGAACGACTTGCCGCCCTTCAGACGGCTGACCATGTCGCCGGCCTTGGCCGCGAAGCCATAGCCGCTGCTCGAGGCCAGCAGCAAATTGGTCTGGGCGCTGCCCGCGAAGTAATGCAGGATCCGGGCGCCGCCCGACAGGTCGACCAGGGTCGTGATCGGCACGCCGTCGCCGCGCGCGCCGGGCAGGGCCGACACCGGCACCGAATACACCTTGCCGTTGTCGCCGAAGCCGAGCAGGGCGTCGACCGTGCGGCATTCGAAGGCGCCGTACAGCGCATCGCCGGCCTTGAAGGTGAACTGCGCCACGTCGTGGCCGACGCCGGTGCGCGCGCGCACCCAGCCCTTCTCCGAAATGATCACGGTGACCGGCTCGTCCACCACCTTCTGCTCGGCCACCGCCTTCTGCGCTTCCTCGATCACGGTGCGGCGCACGTCGCCGAACTGTTTGGCGTCGGCCTCGATCTCCCGGATGATCAGGCGCTTCATGGTCGAGGGGTTGTCGAGGATGTCCTGCAGCGTGCCTCTTTCCTTGCGCAGCTCGCCCAGCTCCTGTTCGATCTTGATCGCCTCCAGCCGCGCCAGCTGGCGCAGGCGGATCTCGAGGATGTCCTCGGCCTGGATCGCGGACAAGTTGAATTCGGCGATCAGCGCCGCCTTCGGCTCGTCCGAATTGCGGATGATGTGGATCACCTGGTCGATATTGAGCAGCACCGCCACCCGGCCTTCGAGGATGTGGATGCGGGCATCGACCTTGCCGAGCCGGTGCTCGGTGCGGCGCCGCACGGTGACGAAGCGGAAGTCGATCCACTCCTGCAGGATGTCGGACAGGCCCTTCTGGCGCGGCCGGCCGTCGCCGCCTATCATCACCAGGTTGATCGAGGCCGAGGATTCGAGCGAGGTATGCGCGAGCAGCATCAGCATGAATTCGGTCTGGTCCTGGTTCTTCGACTTCGGCTCGAACACCAGGCGCACCGGCGCGTTGCGGCCCGATTCGTCGCGGATGGTGTCGAGCGAGCCGAGGATCAGCTGCTTGAGCGCGAGCTGCTCGGGCGACAGCGCCTTCTTGCCCAGCCTGATCTTCGGATTGGTCAGCTCTTCGATCTCTTCGAGCACCTTCTGCGACGAGGTGCCGGGCGGGAGTTCGGACACCACCGCCTGCCACTGGCCGCGCGCCAGCTCTTCGATCTTCCAGCGCGCGCGCACCTTCATGCTGCCGCGGCCAGTCGCATACATCTCGGCGATCTGCGCCGGCGGCGTGATGATCTGGCCGCCGCCCGGGAAGTCCGGGCCGGGTATCAGCGCCATCAGCTCCGGATGCGAGATCTTCGGATTGCGGATCATCGCCACTGCCGCTTGCGCCACCTCGACCAGGTTGTGCGACGGGATCTCGGTGGCCAGGCCGACCGCGATGCCCGAGGCGCCGTTCAGCAGCACCATCGGCAGGCGCGCCGGCAGCATCTTCGGTTCTTCGGTGGAGCCGTCGTAGTTCGGCTGGAAGTCGACCGTGCCCTGGCCGATCTCGTCCAGCAGCAGTTTGGCGATCGGGGTCAGGCGCGCCTCGGTATAGCGCATCGCGGCCGCGCCGTCGCCGTCGCGCGAGCCGAAGTTGCCCTGGCCGTCGATCAGGGGGTAACGTAGCGAGAAGTCCTGCGCCATGCGCACCAGCGCGTCGTACACCGACTGGTCGCCGTGCGGGTGCAGCTTGCCCAGCACGTCGCCGACCACTGCGGCCGACTTGCGCGGCTTGGCGGTGGCCGACAGGCCGAGATCGTTCATCGCGTACAGGATGCGGCGCTGGACCGGTTTCTGGCCGTCGCAGACGTCGGGCAGGGCGCGGCCCTTGACCACCGAGATCGCGTAATCGAGATAGGCGCGCTCGGCGAAGGTGGACAGGGTCAGGGTTTCGATATCCGACGGATCGGCTTGGGCTGCTTGTTCGAAAAGATTGGCTTGGCTGGACATAGTTCGTTCTTAGATATCTGCTTCGGTTTCGTTACCGTGTTCTTCGATCCACGCGCGGCGGGCGGCGGCTTCGCCTTTCCCCATCAGCATATTGAAGCGCGCGGAAGAATCGCCGTGGTCGAAATCACCCAGCGACACCGGCAGCAGGCGGCGCGTGTCCGGGTTCATGGTGGTCTCCCACAGCTGCTCGGCGTTCATCTCGCCCAGGCCCTTGAAGCGCGAGATGCTCCACGCGCCTTCCTTCAGGCCGTCCTTGGCCAGCTTGTCTTCGATCGCCAGCAGCTCGCCGTCGTCCAGCGCGTACAGCTTCTGGATCGGCTTCTTGCCGCGCGCCGGCGCGTCGACCCGGTACAGCGGCGGACGCGCGATGCAGATATGGCCGTGCGTGAACAGCGCCGGGAAATGCTTGAAGAACAGCGTGAGCAGCAGCACCTGGATGTGCGAGCCATCGACGTCCGCATCGGACAGGATGCAGATTTTCCCGTAGCGCAGGCCGGACAGGTCGGGCGTGTCGCCGTGGCTGTGCGGATCGACGCCGATCGCCACCGCGATGTCGTGGATCTCGTTGTTGGCGAACAGGCGGTCGCGGTCGGTCTCCCACGAGTTGAGCACCTTGCCGCGCAGCGGCAGGATCGCCTGGAACTCCTTGTCGCGGCCCATCTTGGCCGAGCCGCCGGCCGAGTCGCCCTCGACCAGGAAGATCTCGTTGCGCGTGATGTCCGACGATTCGCAATCGGTCAGCTTGCCGGGCAAGACCGCCACGCCCGAGGACTTCTTCTTCTCGACTTTTTGCAGCGAGCGCAAACGCGACTGCGCCTGCTTGATGACCAGGTCGGCCAGCTTCTTGCCGTATTCGACGTGCTGGTTGAGCCACAGCTCGAGCGGCGGCTTGGTGAACGAGGACACCAGCCGCACCGCATCGCGCGAATTCAGGCGCTCCTTGATCTGGCCCTGGAACTGCGGGTCGAGCACCTTGGCCGACAGCACGAAGGACACGCGCGCGAACACGTCTTCCGGCAGCAGCTTGACGCCTTTCGGCAGCAGCGAGTGCATCTCGACGAAGTTCTTGACCGCGCCGAACAGGCCGTCGCGCAGGCCCGATTCGTGGGTGCCGCCGTTCGAGGTCGGGATCAGGTTGACGTAGGACTCGCGCACCACCGCGCCTTCCTCGGTCCACGCCACCACCCAGGCCGCGCCTTCGCCCTCGGCGAAGCCGTCCGAGTCGCCGTTGGCGTACTGCGCGCCTTCGAACACCGGGATCAGGGTCTCGCCGTTCGAGCTCTGGGCCAGCATCTCGTTGAGGTAGCCGCGCAGGCCTTCGTCGTACTTCCAGGTCTGGACGTCGCCGGTCTTGGCGATGGTCAGCGTGACCGTCACGCCGGGCAGCAGCACCGCCTTCGAGCGCAGCAGGCGTTGCAGCTCGGCCTGCGAGATGGCCGGCGAGTCGAAGTACTTGGGATTCGGCCAGGCGGTGACGCGGGTGCCCGACTTCTTGCCGTCGCGCGGCGCGGGCATGGACATCAGCGGCTCGACCACGTCGCCGTCGGCGAAGGCCATCTTGTGCAGGCCGTTGCCGTTGTCTTCCTTGCGCCAGACCGTGATCTCGAGGCGCGAGGACAGCGCGTTGGTGACCGACACGCCGACCCCGTGCAGGCCGCCCGAGAACGCGTAGGCGCCGCCCGAGCCCTTGTCGAACTTGCCGCCCGCGTGCAGGCGGGTGAACACGATTTCGACCGTCGGCACGTTCTCTTCGGGGTGCAGGCCGACCGGGATGCCGCGGCCGTCGTCTTCCACCGTGATCGAGCCGTCCGCGTTGATCGTCACGCCGATGTTGTTGCAGTACCCGCCCAGCGCCTCGTCGGAGGCGTTGTCGATCACTTCCTGGATGATGTGCAGCGGGTTTTCGGTCCGGGTGTACATGCCGGGCCGCTGTTTGACGGGTTCGAGTCCCTTGAGGACCCGGATGGATGCTTCGCTGTAGTCGGATGCAGGTTTTTTAGTGGCCATACGTGGTCGAGCTGATAATATTTTTGCTGCGTTTATGCGGATGCCTGCGCATTCTATCGTGATTGCGGGGCGCTGGATAAAAGACTGGATAAAAATACAGTGGTCGTCCCGGTCCGTATTCTACGCATTTATACGCGGCGTTTACAAGCGGCCTCCCACTTTTTAGAAAATCTTTACGGCGCCCCCGATAAGCTGGTTCCTGTCGCTTTGAATGAATCAGGAGCCTGTCATGCATGCTTATGTATCCACCCGGGCCGGCCAGCGCCGGCACACCGGCGCGCCGCTCGCCCCGCCGTTGAACTGCGTGATTTACCTGACCGCCGATGCCGGCTCGGTCAGTGCGCTGCGCCGGCTGGCCGCCGGCGTATGTGGCGAGGCGCTCGAGTTCATCCGCATCCAGGCCTGTGCCGAACATGGACGCATGCGGGTCTGGATGTGCGTTGCCCGCGAGGTCGTCGACAGGGTGCTCGAGGCCATGCGTCACGCCTTGCCGGACGTGCGCGTGGGCCGCCTGACGACGGTGGGAGTGCTGTCATGATCGTCACCGTGGCCGGCCATGCCGGCGCCGCCAACCACGCCTTGTTCACCTACATGCTGGCGCAGCTGCGCGCGGGCGCCGGCCGCAAGGTGCTTCTGCTCGACGCCGATCCCGGCCATGCCCAGCACCCGGCGGCGGCATCCGGCGTGCCGATCCGCGTGCTGGCGGGACGCCGCCTGCAGGACGAAATCGCCGAGGTGGCGCCGCGCTACCAGGACCTCATGATCGACATCGACCTGGCCACGGCGCGCGAGTCGAGGTCGGCGCTGATCGCCGCGGGGCTGCTGATCGTGCCGCTGGAACCCGGTCACGCCGATGTCGATGCCGACTACGGGCTGGTCGCGCGCATCAACTCTGCGCGCATGTTCAACCCCGGCTTGCGCGTCGTTTTCGTCGTCCTCGACGCCGGCGGCGGTACGTCCTCGCCCGAGCAGATGGCCGCGCTGCGCAAGCTGGTCGCGCATGTGATGGCCGCACGGCTGGCGGCCACCGTGATCCACGCCCCCGGCGTCAATCCACCTTCGGCCCAAGAGATGGCATCCCTTTATCGCGAGGTATTTGCCGCGTGATCGCACGCGCGCGCCGTATGCCGCAGCGGCGCGCGTTCCCGTTTTTTACCTGTCCGTTCTACCTGTTAGGAGTCACTGTATGAGTACTACCATCACCGCGCGCCAACGTATCGCCTTGGCGTGCGCCAGCCTGGGCCTCGCCGCCATAAGCGCCGTCCCGTCCGCGCTGGCCCAGACGGCTGCCATGGACACCCCAAGCGCCAGCAGCGGTCCGGTCGCGGGCTGCGCGCCCGGCTCCGAGAAGCAGTCGTTCGGCAACCGCTTCATCAACACCTATAAGGAGTACCTGGACTGGAACGGCGATCCGGCGGACAGCCCCCAGACTTGGCGCCAGGGCTACGCGCCGCCACCGGAGTCGACGCCGCCCATGCCATTCACCGGCTGGCCGATCGGCGGCACGGAGACGATCGGCTACGACAATACCTTTAACGGCGCCCTGATGGATGCCCTGTATTGCGGCCCGGACGGCAAGGCCTGGAAGGACAGCCGCGTCACCATCTACGGCTGGATCAATCCCGGCATGAACGTGAGCAGCTCGCACACCAAATTCAACACGCAGAACGGCACCGGCGGCAATTTCCCGGCGGCGTATTCGTACGCGCCGAACACCGCGCAGATGGACCAGATCGCACTGTATTTCGAGCGGACCCCGGACGTGGTGCAGAAGTCGCACTTCGACTGGGGCTTCCGGCTGGCCACCATGTGGGGTACCGACGCCAAGTACACCTTCTCACGCGGCTTGTGGAGTAACCAGTTCTCGAACGCCAACGGCAAGGTCGCCAAATATGGCTACGACATCCCGATGGCCTATCTCGAAGGCTATTTCCCGCAGGTGGCCGACGGCATGAACGTGCGCGTCGGGCGCTACATTTCGATCCCCGACATCGAAGCCCAGCTCGCGCCCAACAACTATACCTACAGCCATTCTCTGCTCTACAGCTACGACCCTTACACGCAGCAAGGCGTGGTCGCCACGGTCAAGCTGAACAAGAACTGGACGATCCAGGGCCAGGTCAACCTCGGCAACGACGTCGCCCCATGGTTCAACGAGCGCGTGCCCGCCACCTACGTCAACGGCGCCGGCAACACCGTGCCCAACCCGAACGCGGGCCAGAAAATCGGCACCCAGGTCACCCCGGCCATGTGCGTCCAGTGGATGTCCGATTCCGGCAACGACGCGCTGTATCCCTGCCTGAACGGCGCCAAGCCGATCGGCAACAGCGGCAACTACGGCTGGAACAACCTGCAGCACGAAGTCGTGACCTGGTACCACAAGTTCAACGACAAGTGGCATATGTCGAGCGAAGCCTGGTACATGTACGAGAAGAACACGCCAAACATGCAGAATCCGGACGGTCCCGGCCTATGGAGCTCCTACTTCGGCAACACCAACACCGTGGGCGGCCCGTTCGGCGCGACCGGCGGACGTGGCTGCGGTCCGAACGACGGCGTCACCTGCACCTCGAAGGAATGGGCGTTCGTCAACTACATCGTGTACCAGCCGACCCCGCGCGATTTCATTACCTTCCGCACCGACATCTTCAACGACATCAACGGCCAACGCACCGGCTTTGCCACGAAATACACCGAATTCCTGCTGGGCTGGAACCACTGGATCGGCAAGGCGATCACCCTGCGTCCCGAGATCCGTTATGAGCGCGCCGGTGTGCCAGCCTACAACAACCCATGCCCGACCGCCGGTACCGCCGGCTGCGGCAGCACGGTGACGGCGGGCTCGAAGAACCAGACCATGTTCGCGATGGACGCCATCATTCATTTCTAAGCACGTTTTGGCCGCTTGATTCACAATATCGACCGGCCACATTTGTGTCCACTTAATCTATAGGAAAAAATGATGAAATCGCAATACCGCATCGCCACCGCAGTCGCGGCAATGGCCTTGGCTACCAGCGCAATGGCCGCCCAGGATACCTCGTTGATCCGCATCACCCGTCAAAACCAGCTCGCCCATGACGCGCGCCAGGCCAAGCTGGCCGCCGCCGGCAGCGCGCAGGCGCAGGCTGCCAAGCCGCAGGCGCCCGCGAAGCCGCAGGCGGACCAGCAGCCCGTCCACGCGGCCGCCGCCAGGGAACGCGCGACCGCGGCGCATGCCCAAGCCGCGACCGGCTCCGGCAGCTGATACCCCGCTTTGTGACCACGCCCGGCCCGGCCGCCATCATTGGCGCCCGGGCTTTTTTTTCACTGATTGTTGAAGGAGCGTCGTTCCCGCTTGCGCGGGAATGACGGCGAGGCGTTTTTTTGGCGTTTGCGCGGCCCGGCGGTTGTAAAGGATGCCGGTATTTACGATTTGTTTACGGTTTGTTTACACCCCGTCTCCAACTGTTTACGTAAATTTTAGACGAGTCCCGCTAAGCTGGTTCTACTGAAACCAACTCGGATGAGGGTGAAGATGGACATCGTTTTTATCGGTGCGATCGTGGCGTTTTTCGCCGTGACCTGCGCTTTCGCGGCCGCCTGCGACCTGCTGGGAGGCCGCTCGTGAATACCTTCTACGTGATCGGCGCCGTGGCCGCCGCCGGCTTGATGGTCTACCTCGTCGTCGCCCTGCTGAAAGCGGAGGACCTGTGATGACTTCCCAATCCTTGCTGCTGTTGGCGGCGTTCCTGGCCGCGCTGCTGGTGCTGGCCTACCCGCTCGGGATCGTGCTGGCGCGCGTCGGCGACGGCGGCGCGGTGCCCGGCCTCGGCTGGCTTGCGCGCCTCGAAAGACTGCTGTACCGGATGGCCGGCACCGGAGCCGACGACGGCATGGGCTGGAAGCGCTATGCCGTGGCCCTGTTGTCGTTCAATGTGCTCGGCGCCCTGTTCGTCTACCTGGTCCAGCGCGTGCAGGGCTGGCTGCCGCTCAACCCGCAGGCGATGCCGAACATCGCCCCCGACTCGGCCTTCAACACCGCGGTCAGCTTTGTCAGCAATACCAACTGGCAGGGCTACAGCGGCGAGCAGGCCATGAGCTACTTGAGCCAGGCGCTGGCGCTGACCGGCCAGAACTTCTTCTCGGCCGCCACCGGCATGGCCGTGGCGTTCGCGCTGGTGCGCGGCTTCTCGGCGCGCTCGGCCAAGGTGATCGGTAACTTCTGGGTCGACATCACGCGTTCGACCTTGTATGTGCTGCTGCCGCTGTCGCTGCTGTTCGCCGTGTTCCTGATGGGGCAGGGCGCGATCCAGAACTTCAGTGCGTACAAGGACGTCACGCTGCTCGATCCGGTCACCTACAGCCAGCCGAAGAACGGCGCCGACGGCCAGCCGCTCAAGGACGACAAGGGCCAGCCGGTGATGGAAACCCTGACCGCCACCACCCAGACCATCGCCATGGGCCCGGTCGCGTCGCAGGAAGCGATCAAGATGCTCGGTACGAATGGCGGCGGCTTCTTCAACGCCAACTCGGCGCACCCTTACGAAAACCCCACGCCGCTGGCCAACTTCATGCAGATGCTGTCGATCTTCCTGATCCCGGCCGGCCTGTGCTTCGCCTTCGGCCGCATGGTCGGCGACCTGCGCCAGGGCTGGGCGGTGCTCGGCGCGATGACGCTGATCTTCGTCGTGTGCACCGTGTTCGTGCTGGGCGCCGAGCAGCAGGCCCACCCGGCGCTGCACGCGATGGGCGTGGACCAGACCGCGTCGGCCCTGCAGCCGGGCGGGAACATGGAAGGCAAGGAAGCGCGCTTCGGCATCAGCGCCTCGGCCCTGTTCGCTGCGGTCACCACCGCCGCTTCCTGCGGCGCGGTCAACGCCATGCACGACTCCTTCATGCCGGCCGGCGGCATGATCCCGCTGCTGCTGATCCAGTTCGGCGAGGTGATCTTCGGCGGGGTCGGTTCCGGCCTGTACGGCATGCTGGTGTTCGCCATCATGGCGGTGTTCATCGCCGGCCTGATGATCGGCCGCACCCCAGAGTATCTGGGCAAGAAGATCCAGGCCTACGAAATGAAGATGACCTCGATCGCGATCCTGGTCACGCCGTTGCTGGTACTGGCCGGGACCGCGGTCGCCGTCATGCTCGATGCGGGCAAGGCCGGCATCGCCAACCCCGGCGCCCACGGCTTCTCGGAGATCCTGTACGCCTTCAGCTCGGCCGCCAACAACAACGGCAGCGCGTTTGCCGGCCTGTCCGCCAACACCCCGTTCTACAACGGCATGCTGGCGGTGGCGATGTGGTTCGGCCGCTTTGCGATGATCGTGCCGATCCTCGCGGTGGCCGGTTCGCTGGCCGGCAAACAGCGGCTCGAGGCCAACGCCGGCACCATGCCCACCCACGGCCCGATGTTCGTGAGCCTGCTGGTCGGCGTCGTGGTGCTGGTCGGCGTGCTCAACTACGTGCCCGCACTGGCGCTCGGCCCGGTGGTCGAACATCTGCAGCTCTTTACCAAATAAACGGAGACCACCATGTCCCAAGAACTGGCATTGCCTGAAGTGGTCGTCCCGCGCAAGGGACTGACTCTGTTCGATTCCTCGCTGGTCGGTCCTGCCATCGCCGACGCGTTCAGGAAGCTGCACCCGCGCACCCAATTGCGCAGCCCCGTGATGTTCGTGGTGTATGTCGGCAGCATCATCACCACGCTGCTGTATATCCAGGCGCTGAACGGCAAGGGCGAGGCCAGCCCCGGCTTCATCCTCGCCATCAGCGTCTGGCTGTGGTTCACGGTGCTGTTCGCGAACTTCGCCGAAGCGCTGGCCGAGGGCCGCAGCAAGGCGCAGGCCGCGTCGCTGCGGAGCCTGAAGCAGATGGTCACCGCCAAGAAGCTGCATGTGCCGAAACACGGCACCACCTGGTTGCCGGTGCCGGGCACCGAGCTGCGCAAGGGGAATACGATCCTGATCGAAGCGGGCGACGTGATCCCGATCGACGGCGAGGTGATCGAAGGCGTGGCCTCGGTCGACGAGAGCGCCATCACCGGCGAATCGGCGCCCGTGATCCGCGAATCGGGCGGCGACTTCTCGGCCGTCACCGGCGGCACCCGCGTGCTGTCGGACTGGCTGGTGGTGCGCGTTAGCGTCAACCCCGGCGAGACCTTCCTCGACCGCATGATCGCCATGGTCGAAAACGCCAAGCGCCAGAAGACCCCGAACGAGATCGCGCTGACCATCCTGCTGGTGGCGCTGACCATCGTGTTCCTGGTGGTGACCGTGACCTTGCTGCCGTTCTCGCTGTTCGCGGTCGATGCGACCAAGGCCGGCGTGCCGGTCACCATCACGGTGTTGATCGCGCTGCTGGTGTGCCTGATTCCGACCACCATCGGCGGCCTGCTGTCGGCCATCGGCGTGGCCGGCATGAGCCGCATGCTGCAGGCGAACGTGATCGCCACCTCGGGCCGCGCGGTGGAGGCGGCCGGCGACGTCGACGTGCTCCTGCTCGACAAGACCGGCACCATCACGCTCGGCAACCGCCAGGCCGCGGCCTTCATCCCGGCGCCCGGCGTCACCGAGCAGCAGCTGGCCGACGTGGCGCAACTGGCCTCGCTGGCCGACGAAACGCCGGAAGGGCGCAGCATCGTGGTGCTGGCCAAGCGCTTCGGTATCCGCGAGCGCGAGATCGGGCCGCTGCACGCGACCTTCCTGCCGTTCTCGGCGAACACCCGCATGAGCGGCGTCGACGTCGGCGAACGCCAGCTGCGCAAGGGCGCGGCCGACGCGGTGCGCAAGCACGTCGAGCTGCTCGGCCATGCCTATCCGGCCGAGGTGGCGCGCGCGGTGGACGACGTGGCGCGCCGCGGCAGCACGCCGCTGGTGGTGGCCGACGGCGGTCGCGTGATGGGCGTGGTCGAACTCAAGGACATTGTCAAGGGCGGCATCAAGGAACGCTTCGCCGAACTGCGCCGCATGGGCATCAAGACCGTGATGATCACCGGCGACAACCGCCTGACCGCCGCCGCCATCGCGGCCGAAGCGGGGGTCGACGACTTCCTGGCCGAAGCGACGCCGGAAGACAAGCTCAAACTGATCCGCGGCTACCAGTCCGAAGGCCGGCTGGTGGCGATGACCGGCGACGGCACCAACGACGCGCCGGCGCTGGCCCAGGCCGACGTCGCGGTGGCCATGAACTCGGGCACCCAGGCCGCGAAAGAGGCGGGCAACATGGTCGATCTCGATTCGAACCCGACCAAGCTGCTCGAGATCGTCGAGATCGGCAAGCAGATGCTGATGACGCGCGGGTCGCTGACCACCTTCTCGATCTCGAACGACATTGCCAAGTATTTCGCGATCATCCCGGCCGCTTTCGTCGGCACCTACCCGCAGCTCAAAGCGCTCGACGTCATGCACCTGGCCAGCCCGGCCTCGGCGATCATGTCGGCGGTGATCTTCAACGCCCTGATCATCGTGGCGCTGATCCCGCTCGCGCTCAAGGGCGTGCGCTACCGCGCGATCGGCGCCACCGCGCTGTTGCGCCGCAACTTGCTGATCTACGGCCTGGGCGGCATCGCGCTGCCCTTCATCGGCATCAAGCTGATCGACATGCTGCTGTCGACGCTCAACCTCGTTTAATCCAGGAGCCATCATGACATCCCCTTTTCGCCCCGCGCTGGTGCTGTTCGGCGCCCTGTCGCTGTTGTGCTGCGTGGCCTATCCGCTGGCCGTGACCGGCATCGGCCAAGCGGTGTTCCCGTCGCAGGCCGGCGGCAGCATGGTCGAGCTCAAGGGCAAGCCGGTCGGCTCGCAGCTGATCGGCCAGGCCTTCTCGTCGCCGCGCTATTTCTGGGGCCGGCCGTCGGCCACCTCGCCGATGCCGAACAACGCCGCCGGCTCGAGCGGCTCGAACCTCGGTCCGCTGAATCCGGCCCAAACCGACGCCGTCAAGGGCCGCATCGACGCCTTGCGCGCGGCCGATCCGGGCAATGCCGCGCCGGTGCCGGTCGACCTGGTCACCGCCTCGGCCAGCGGCCTCGATCCGGAGATCAGCGTCGCCGCCGCCCTGTACCAGGTCGGCCGCGTGGCCGCGCTGCGCCACCTGAGCGTCGAACAGGTGCGCCAGCTGGTCGAAACCGGCAAGATGGAGCGGGTGGCAGGCTTCTTCGGCGAGCCGCGCGTCAACGTCCTGGCGCTCAACCTCGCGCTCGATGTCATGGCGCCGCAGAAGCGCTAGAATAGGGCGCGCCCACCACCACAGTCCTCATGTTCCCCAACGATAGCCTACGTCCCGATCCGGATGCGTTGCTGGCCCAGGTCCAGGAGGACGAGCGGCGCGCCGCGCGCGGCAAGCTGCGTATCTATTTCGGCGCGTCGGCGGGGGTCGGCAAGACTTACGCGATGCTGGCCGCGGCGCGCGCCATGTGCGACGCCGGCCGCGAAGTGCTGGTCGGGGTGGTCGAGACCCACGGCCGCGTCGAGACCGCGGCCCTGCTGGCCGGGCTCGAGGTACTGCCCCTGCGGAACGTGGAATACCGCGGCAAGGTGCTGGCCGAGTTCGACCTGGACGGCGCGCTGGCGCGCGAGCCCAAGCTGGTGCTGGTGGACGAGCTGGCGCATTCGAATGCGCCCGGCTCGCGCCACCCCAAGCGCTGGCAGGACGTCGAGGAGCTGCTCGACGCCGGCATCGACGTCTACACCACCGTCAACGTCCAGCACCTTGAAAGCCTGAACGACGTGGTCGGCGGGATCACCGGCGTGCGCGTCGGCGAGACCGTGCCCGACACCGTGTTCGACGCCGCCGACGAGGTGGTGCTGGTCGATCTGCCGGCCGACGAACTGCTGGCGCGCCTGAAGAGCGGGCGGGTCTACCAGGAGCAGCAGGCCGAGCGCGCCGCCAAGAATTTTTTCCGCAAGGGGAACCTGATCGCGCTGCGCGAGCTGGCGCTGCGCCGCACCGCCGACCGCATCGAGGACGACGTGCGCGCCTACCGCGTCGAGAAGTCGATCGATGCGATCTGGAAGACCGGCGCCGCGTTGCTGGCCTGCGTCGGTCCGCGTCCCGGCGGCGAACAGGTGGTGCGCAGCACGGCACGCCTGGCCGGCCAGCTGGGCGCGGGCTGGCACGCGATCTATGTCGAGACCCCGGCCCTGCGCCGGCTGCCGGCCGCGCAGCGCGAGCAGATCCTGCGCAACCTGAAGCTGGCCGAAGACCTGGGCGCGACCACCGCCGTCCTGTCCGGCAACGACATCGCGCAGGCCATGGTGGAGTATGCGCGCAATCACAACCTGTCGAAGATCGCGATGGGCCGGCGCCACCCCACCTGGCCATGGCGCGGCGCCCACATCGAACGCATCGCGGCCTTCGCGCCCGATATCGACCTGATCGAAATCGGCGACACGCGCGGCGAGAACGGCCCGCTACGCGCCCCCGCGCCCGACCCCGAATTCGACGGCGAACCGAAACACCGCCTGCTGCCGTATGCCGCCGCGGCCGGCGCCAGCATCCTCACCGCGCTGCTTGCCACGCCGATGCTGGCCTACCTCGACCTGGCCAACATCGCGATGCTGTTCCTGCTGGTGGTGGTACTGGTGGCGGTGCGCTTCGGGCGCGCGCCGTCGGTCGTGGCGACCTGCGTCAGCGTGGCCTGCTTCGATTTCTTCTTCGTGCCGCCGCGCTTCACGTTTGCGATCACCGACCTGCAGTACTTGATCACCTTCGGCGTGATGCTGCTGGTGGGCCTGATCACCGGCCACCTGACCTCCGACCTGCGCTTCCAGGCACGCGTGGCCTCGCACCGCGAAGCGCGCTGGCGCGATCTGTACGAATTCGCGCGCGAATTGTCCGGCGCGCTGCTGGCCGAGCAAGTGTTCGACACCACGCGCAGCTTCATCCAGCGCGCTTTCCTCGCCCGCGCCACGCTGCTGGTGCCGGATGCGGACGGCCGGCTGCAGCTGCCGCCGGCGGCCAGCGAGGGCGACGCTTCGCCGCTGTCGGTGCTCGACATCGGCATCGCGCAATGGGCGTTCGACCATGCCGACAGCGCCGGCCTGGGCACCGGCACGCTGCCGGCCAGCCGCATCTACTACCTGCCGCTGGTGGCGCCGATGCGCACCCGCGGCGTGTTGGCGATCGAGCCGGAGCAGCGGCGCTGGCTGCTGGTCCCCGAACAGCGCCAGCACCTGAACACCTTCGCCGCGCTGGCCGCGATCGCGCTCGAGCGGGTGCATTACATCGAGGTGGCGCAGAACGCGCTGGTGAACATGGAGTCGGAACGGCTGCGCAATTCGCTGCTGGCGGCGCTGTCGCACGACCTGCGCACGCCGCTGACGTCGCTGGTCGGCCTGTCCGAATCGCTGGCCGGCTCGCAGCCGCTGGCGCCGCGCCAGCACGAGATCGCCGCCGCCCTGCACGAGGAAGCGCTGCGCATGAGCGCCCTGGTGACCAACCTGCTCGACATGGCGCGCATCCAGAGCGGCGAGGTCAAGCTCAACCTGCAATGGCAGGCGCTGGAAGAGGTGGCCGGCAGTGCACTGCGCGCCAGCGGCTCGCAACTGACCGCGCACACCGTCGCCACGCACCTGCCGCGCGAACTGCCGCTGGTACGCTTCGACGCGGTGCTGATCGAACGCGTGCTGTGCAACCTGCTGGAGAACGCCGCCAAGTACACGCCGCCCGGTTCCCGCATCGTGCTCGACGCCGCGCTGCACGGCGCCATGATGCGGGTCCGGGTAGTTGATGACGGTCCGGGCCTGCCGCCCGGACGCGAGCAGGCGCTGTTCGAAAAATTCACCCGTGGCGAGCGCGAATCGGCCAAGCCCGGCGTGGGACTGGGGCTGGCGATCTGCCGCGCGATCGTCGAGGCGCACGGCGGCAAGATCGAAGCCTGCGCCTCGCCGGCGGGCGGCGCCTGCTTCCAGTTCGACCTGCCGCTCGGCACCCCGCCCGCCATGCCCGACCACGAGACACTGGATATCGACCATGAATGAACCCGCCCCCATCGCCTTGCTGGTGGAAGACGAACCGCAAATCCGCCGCTTCGTGCGCGGCGCGCTGGAACAAGAGGGCTGGCAGGTGCACGAGACCGAGACCCTGCAGCGCGGCCTGATCGACGCCGGCACCCGCAAACCCGACCTGGTGGTGCTCGACCTCGGCCTGCCCGACGGCGACGGCATCGACTTTATCGCCGACTTGCGCAAGTGGTCGGCGGTGCCGGTGATCGTGCTGTCCGCGCGCGTCAGCGAGGCCGAGAAGATCCGCGCGCTCGACGCGGGCGCCGACGATTACCTGACCAAGCCGTTCGGCGTGGGCGAGCTGCTGGCGCGGGTGCGCGCCACCCTGCGTCGCCAGCGCCAGCCGGCGGCCGATGGCGCCGGCGTGGTGCGCTTCGGCGAGGTGGAGGTCGACCTGCAGGCGCGCCGCGTGCTGCGTCGCGGCGCCGACGTGCACCTGACGCCGACCGAGTACCGCCTGCTGTCGGTGCTGGTCGCGCACGCCGGCCGGGTGGTGACCAATCCGCAACTGCTGCGTGCCGTGTGGGGACCGTCGCAGGGCGAGAACGGCCACTACTTGCGCATCTACATGGGCCATCTGCGGCACAAGCTGGAGGACGATCCGGCTCAGCCGCGCTACCTGCTGACCGAAACCGCGGTCGGCTACCGGCTGATGCTGTGACGCCAAGTAGCGCGTGGGCACGGCGAGCCGTACCCACCCTACCGGCGCGCGCGATGCGAATTGTCGGGTGGGTACGGCGCACCGTGCCCACGCGGTTACCGGCGCGCCGCGATGCGAATTGTCGGGTGGGTACGGCGCACCGTGCCCATGCGGTTACCGGCGCGCGCGATGCGAATTGTCGGGTGGGTACGGCGCACCGTGCCCACGCGGTTACCGGCGCGCCGCGATGCGAATTGTCGGGTGGGTACGGCGCACCGTGCCCGCGCGGTTACCGGCGC
>Ga0193702_1000056_pt1 | contig 48498 bp, 48 predicted proteins | sample U3a1metaG_FD_143060 | JGI IMG/M metagenome (GOLD analysis project Ga0193702, IMG submission 143060) | Soil microbial communities from a riparian zone of the East river system, Colorado, United States - U3a1 | ecosystem: Environmental > Terrestrial > Soil > Riparian zone | place: USA: East River... | reverse complement strand
AGTAAGTTGGTACCCACGCATAAAATTATTTACACAGGGCTGGGAAAAATATGATGTAGCAGAAGCTGCCGGTTACGAAAATATATTAGTAATAGAAGATGCATCCCATATATATGAAGATACCTTGGCTGCCCTTAAAAAATTCGCCCCATTGGTATCAAACAACTCGTACCTGATTGTTGAAGATGGTATTATTAATGAATTAGGGATGGAAAAAGAATATCATGGCGGCCCATTAAAAGCTATACGTGAGTTTTTGCCCCAATATAAAGATTTTACCGTCGACCGTAAATGGTGCGATATGTTTGGCACAAATGCCACTTTTAATGTAAACGGATATTTAAAACGCAAATGCTAAACCTGCTTAAAAGGATCTATCTCAAGTTAAAACGGATGCTGATACGACCGGCCATAGGTTTTGATACTACCGGTGAGCGGGTGGATATCAAATATAGCGATGAGGTAGATTTTGAAACATTGGATATGTTTCAAAAAAGCCATTATAAAAGATATGAGTTCGCCCTTGAAAGAATAAATAAAAATGATGTATGCGGCGACCTGGCCTGCGGGACCGGGTATGGATCTGCTATGCTTGCCAAAAAAGCCTGGCAGGTAATTGGTGTGGACCTAAACAAAAAGGTTATACAGGCAATAAGTAAGAGGTATAAAAAAATTAAAAACGTACAGTTCTCTAATAAAAACCTGTTGGACCTTTCTCTCGATAATGTTTTTGACGCCATTATCTCATTTGAAACGATTGAACATTTTACCGAACAGGATATTGTTAAATTATTAGGCATTTACAATAAGTCCCTCAAGCAAAATGGAAGGCTCATAATTTCTACACCATATAAGCAGGAAAGAGATGAAGCTGCACTTAAATTGGGCCATCACCTTACTTTTTATATTGATGAACAAATGATCACCGGCTGGCTTACAAATGCGGGCTTTGAGGTTGAGTTTTTTAATTATCAAAACTATGCTACGCATACGATATCCACTGCATTAATTAATAAGGATTTTGTGATAGGTGTGGCAAAGAAAATTAAATAAATGCCTAAAGTTTCAATTTGTATTCCGGCATATAACCAAACCGAAGTTTTAACTAAAACATTAGACTCTATTTTAATACAGACTTTTACTGATTATGAAGTAATTGTTACAGATGACAGTCCATCAACTATCGTAAAAGATCTGCTAAACAGTTATGATTTTAAAGGGAAACTAAAATACTTTCATAATACCCCGGCGCTGGGAAGCCCCGAAAACTGGAATTACTGTATTAGCAAAGCAACTGGCGACTATATAAAAATAATGCATCATGATGATTGGTTTAATTATGATTACAGTTTAACTGAATATGTAAAACTCTTAGATAATAATCCAGATGCTGCACTTGCTTTTTCAAGTTCCGCCGTTCTGTTTTCAAATGGTAATAACTGGATCCATTCTGTATCAGGTGAAGAATTACTTGCTATACAAAATAACCCAGTAACACTTTTTAGCATTAACAAAATTGGGGCTCCAAGCGCGGTTATTTTTAGGAACACCATAAAAACTATATTTGATAAGAATTTAAAATGGCTGGTAGATATAGAATTTTACATACAGGTTTTAATGAATAGCAACATTCTTGCTTATAACCCCCAGCCATTAATTACCACTTTTGGAGATGAGGGAAGAGTAACAGACGAGTGCATAAATAATGAACAGGTTGAGATTTTTGAGCATTTTTACCTGGCCGACAAAATTTCTAACCTATTACAAGGCCGGGATAGTTCTAAAATTAAAGCTTGTTATATCCATCTGGTACATATCTGCAATAAGTATAATGTGAAAACCATTGTCCGGATCAGGGCATGTGGCGTCGAGGTTAAAATTCCTGTATATGTAAAATGGCACCTTTTTCTAAACAGAACACTTTCTCTTGTTAAGGGATCCATAAAAAGCTTGATTAGACACTTATATAAATCCGAGCGATGAAACAATTAATACGCGGTTTCATTAAAAAAGTATTTCCTTCAAAAAAAGTTGAAGAGAAAGAAGCAAACTTTATAGGAGAAAACTGCACAATACATCATGCAACGTTTGGGATAAATAATAAAATAGGCGCCGGTAGTTATTTGAACAATACTTCGATAGGAGATTTCACGTTCTTGGCGCAAAATGTCACCGTTATGAATACGGATATTGGCAAATTTTGCTCAATAGCCCAGGGAGTTTGTATATGCTTAGGCAAACATCCCTCATCAAAATTTGTGAGTACACACCCGGCATTCTTCTCTTTGTTTAAACAAAATGGAATGACATTTAGTGATAAAAGTTATTTTGAGGAAATGGGGAAAATCATTATTGGAAATGATGTTTGGATTGGTGTAAATGCCATTATAATGGATAATGTGAATATTGGCAACGGAGCTATTATTGGGGCCGGTGCCGTAGTGACAAAAGACGTTGCTCCTTATGCTATTGTGGCCGGTGTGCCCGCAAAAACAGTTAAATACCGTTTTGAAGAAGATGAAATATTGTTTTTGGAAAACTTTAAATGGTGGAACAAGAACCCTGAATGGCTTAAAGAAAATTTTAAGGATTTGCATGATATTAAATTGTTTAAAAAGAAACACTCTTCTTGATAATTATTAAACTCCAGGGGGGCTTGGGTAATCAAATGTTTCAATATGCTTTCGGTCTATCCAGGTCTAAAGAGTTGGATTGCCCCTTATATTTTGATCTATCCTTTTTTGAGCGCGGCAATCCTAATCTTACGTCAAGAAATTATGAGCTAAATGTTTTTCCGGTTTCTATAAACATCGCAAGTGATAAATTAATAAACCGTTTTTTTCATCCAACCCTCATTCGCCGCTTGATTAATAAATCAGGCATAAATAGAAATACGGTTTATAGAGAAAATACATTGCGGTTTAATAAAGAAGTATTTGAAATAAAGCCGCCTGCTTACTTTGAAGGTTTTTGGCAAAATGAGCAATACTTCGCTAACTGGACGAATTTGATCAGGGAAGCTTTCATTTTTAGATACCCGTTAAATATCGAGTCACAAAGAATTGCAGCTACATTAAAAGAAAACACCGTAAGCATTCACGTCCGCAGGGGTGATTATATAAGTTCTAAAGCCACCAACGAGCTACACGGGGTTTGCACTGCAAATTATTATAACCAGGCTATAAACATGATGAGGGATAAGTTGCCTGATCCTCATTTTTACTTTTTCTCTGACGAACCGGATTGGGTAAAAAAGCACCTGTTACCAACTGTTGATAATTGCACATTGGTTTGCCGCAATAAAGACGCTGAAAGCTGGCAGGATATGGCCCTGATGAGTAAATGCAAACATCATGTTATTGCCAACAGCAGTTTTAGCTGGTGGGGGGCATGGTTAAACCCCGATAAGGAAAAAATAGTTATTGCCCCGCAAAACTGGTTCAATAAAAAAACCGACTATTTTGACGATGGGGACATTGTACCTAAGAGTTGGATACAAATACCTAATGATTAGTCCCCAGGTGTCTATTATTATGCCGGCTTTTAATGCGGAAAGGTATATTGAAGAAGCCGTTAATTCAGTTATCAATCAAACATTTAAAGATTGGGAATTAATTATAATAAATGATGGCTCTACAGATGGCACTGAAATTATTGCAGGTAAATATATTGCAGCTGATTCAAGGGTAAAATTGATTAACCAGGAAAATAAAAAATTAGGCGCAGCCAGGAATACCGGTATAGTAAGTGCCAAGGGCGGCTGGATAGCATTTTTAGATGCCGATGATTTATGGGTGCCGGATAAATTAGAAAAACAATTATTCGCTGCCCAAACAAATCCCGGTGCCGGGGTTGTTTTTAGTGATGGATTTACTTTTTATGATGATGCTATAAAGACCGCATTGCCTTACGGGACAGTAACCGGCCCGCTTACGGCTTCGGCTATTTATAAATTGGAATACCAGGGTAATTATATACCGGTATTGTCGGTCATAGTAAAAAAGAAACATATTGATGCAATTGGTTTACAAGATGTTGACCCGTGCATATATGGTTGTGAAGACTGGGATTATTGGTTAAGGCTGGCTATACATGGCGTTCCGTTTTACGGGATGAATGATAAGCTTTTTTATTATAGGAAACATTCATCCGGTATGTCCAATGATTATGACCTGATGAATTTGGCAAAGGCAACTGTATTCATAAAGAATTTCAGAAAAGAGTTATTATCAAAGCAGGACATTTTTAGGATAAGTAATTTCATTAACTTAACCATTTGTAGTTTTATCAGCCTCGGTAAAATTAAGGAAGCCCTGTTCTTAAATAGGAGAATGAATTCTATTTCAAAAAGCGTTCTTAGGAAAACAGGGAGCTTTTTTATAAATACATTTGGTAGCAGATCTTATTACCCGGTGCGATTGGTTTTTAAAGTAAACTCTTTATTTAAGCTATATTAGTTAAATGGTAAAACGATTTTTAAAGCGTTTAATCGGTAAGCTTCTCATTAAACTGAAGTTTATATACGAAGAAAACAAGCTGGATATTATCTATCACAACCCCAATATTACTATTGAGGCTGACCTGCTTATTGAAGAATATTTTTCGGCCAATCTCCCATCAGGTGATTTTTCTATAGTCTTCGGGTCACATGTTCGTATAAAAAAATATTGCCATGTTCTATTATTCCCCAAAGCTAAATTGGCTATCAATTCAAATGTTTTTTTAAACAATTATTGTTCTTTTAACTGTCTTGAAAGCATTACTATAGGTGAAAATACAATGTTTGGCGAAGGGGTAAAACTTTATGATCATAATCACCTGGTTAACAATGAAAATAATAAGCTGACTGTTATTAAAGATCAATTTAATAAGGCGCCTATAGTTATCGGTAAAAATTGCTGGATAGGTAGTAACGTAACCATATTAAAAGGCGTAACCATTGGCGACAATGTAGTTATTGGCGCAAATAATCTTATTTATCAATCAATTGCTGCTAATACGGTTGTGAAATCAAAAGCAGCATATATAATTGACTATAAAGTTTAAATAATTGGGTACCCCTGCTTCAAAAAAAATCCTTTTTATAAGTCATGAGGCTTCCCGTAGTGGCGCCCCAATAGTTTTGTTGCATTTACTTAACTGGTTAAAAAAGAACACCGCCTTAGTGTTTGAAATATTACTATTAAGCGACGGGCCTTTAAAACCTGCCTTTGAGAAGTTAGGTAAAACATTTGTGTTAAGCGATCTTATTATACAGCCGACGCTTACCGGCAGGATCAAAAAAAAACTGATGGGAATAACCTTGGACCATCAGTATAAAAAAACAGTTAATTTTTTTTCAAAAAGAGGATATGATCTTATCTATGGCAATACCGTTGTTAGCCTTCCGTGGCTTAAAATTTTCAAACAAGATCATTCATTAAAAACGCTTTGCTGTATACATGAACTTTCTTACGCGCTAAACTATTTTTTTACTGATGAATATTTGGAGAAAAACTTAAATCGGGTTGATAGTATTATTGCCGTTTCGGAAGCAGTAAGAAACAACCTGGTAAATAGCTTAAATATACCAAAAGAGAAAGTACAGCTTCATTATGAATTTATTGATACGGATAACCTGCCGGAAAGAGCTGATAGCATTAACGAGAAGTTGAATATTATGCCCGATGAATTTGTGATCGGTGCGGGTGGCGCGCCCTCATGGAGAAAAGGCACAGACCTGCTTATACCCCTCACCCTGAAACTTACCGAATTATATCCCGATCTTAAATTTCGGGTTATTTGGTTAGGCGCAAATACTCAAGATGATTATGTGAAGCAGTTGATCTATGATGCACAAAAATGCCGTATTAATAGCAAGATCATCTTTTTAGAGAATAAACCAAACCCGCTTGACTATATTAATTTGTTTGATGTTTTTGTTCTATTATCCCGGGAAGATCCGTTCCCTTTAATTGCATTAGAAGCAACCTGGCTTAAAAAACCAATAATAGCTTTTGAAAACAGCGGCGGGATACCTGAATTAATAGCGCAAGGCGCGGGGTTGCTGGCACCCTATTTAAATATAACGGAGCTTGCAGATTTGATAGGTAAGTTAAGTGAAAATAATGACTTCAGCAGTAAGTTAGGCAGCAAAGGACATGAGCTGGTAGTTTCAAAATATAGCTCAGGCGTAGTTTCTCCCGGTATTTATAAATTAATTGAAGAATTGATTAACGCTGGATATAAAACCGATGGGGCAATTAATTAAGGGGAATTTATGATCTCAATAATTATTTGTTCAAGAAGCAGTGATATCTCTCCTTTCTTAAGGGATAATATAAAAGCCACAATTGGTATTGATCATGAAATTATAGTGATTGATAATTCCAACAACCAGCACTCTATTTTCAGCGCTTATAATTGGGGGGTTAAGCAAAGCAAATACCCTTACTTATGTTTTATGCATGATGATATTGAATACCATACTAACAATTGGGGTAGAGCAGTATTAAATCATTTAAACAATAATAAAACAGGGGCTATAGGCATTGCAGGCACACCATATCATAGCTATATGCCCGGTGCATGGTGGGGAAGCGGCATTTTTTATGAGCATATTTTACAATCATCGAAAATAAACCGGGAACCTGTTTTAAAATCAAATAGCAATGGGCTTGTTTGCCGCCAGGCAGTGGCGCTTGACGGCGTATGGTTTTGCATAAAAAAAAGCCTTTTTGATTTAATAAAATTTGATGAAACCAGCTTCAAAGGATTTCATTTTTACGATATGGACATTTGTATGCAGATGCACAGGCTCGGTGTAAAAATGAATTGTATAAATGATGTATTGATCCACCATACATCTATCGGCAATACAGATAATACCTGGATTGAAAATGCTTTAATATTTCAAAAAAAGTGGCAGCAGGTACTACCGGCTTTGTGTGTTGATATTAGTTTTAACCAACTATGCAGGTTTGAATATAAAACACTGAATGAGTTTATCTGGATCTGCGCCTCAAACAATTGGCCTAACAAAAAGATCTACAGCCTTGCATTAAAATATCTTCTTAAATTTAAAAGAGGCTACTTGTTTTACAAAACGCCTGGCTATTTTATAAAGTTTTCCTTTAAAATGCTTTTTAAAAAAGGAGCCCCATTTTATAGTTAATGGAAAAAAAAGTTAATATCGATATCATCATTCTTAGTTATGCTAAAGATGAGTATTTAAAGGGTTTAACTGTTCAAACCATAGAAACACTGTTAGCCAGCGAGGACACTGAGAAAATCCATTTCAACGTGCTGGTAATTGAATCGAACAAAAAATTGCAGCCCTACCAGTATGAAAATTCTACAACTATTTATCCAAATGAGAAATTTGGATTTAATAAGTATCTAAATCTGGGTATAAATGCAACCTGTAATAAATATTTATGTCTTTGTAACAACGATCTAATATTTGAAAAAGAATGGGCATCCATAATGTTAAATTTTACAAATAACTTTAAAGACGATTTAATAGTTACAAGCCCTTTTTGTAATAAAATGCATATAGACTTCTTAAATAGTAAACAACCTATAAAAGGATATTTTGGATATTTTGCAGGATATTGCTTTTTTACTACTCGAGAAACACTAAAACTAATTGGCAAGCTTGATGAAAAAATAAATTTTTGGTTTGCAGACTTGGATTTCATTGAACTAATGGAGCAACATAAAATCCCGCATTATCTTGTTCCCAATTCAAAAGTTTATCATTTAAGCGCACAGGCAACCAAAAGCCTTAGCAAAAGAGATTTTTTAAAGCTTACAGCTTATCCTAACATCTATTTTAATTACAAATGGAAAGATAAAAGTATTTTTAAATATTATTATCGGTTAACTAAATTCGTTATAAAATACGGCTTGCTTTTAATTGAGGACATCTTCTTAAACCGCGCTAAATGATTGGCATAAAACTATCAGGCGGGCTCGGTAATCAGATGTTTCAATACGGTTTTATAGTAAATATAAGCTCGCACGCAAATACCTCATTTTTCCTTGATAAGGAAGGAACTCCAATTGAATTATATAAATATTTTAAGCTTAAAAAAAACACCAGCTACTTTATTGATACCTTATTTTTCAATTACACAGGTTATAAGTTATTTTTTAGTCATTATTTAAGACGTCTGTTTTATCATATAATTAAACTTTGTTTTATAAAAAAGCATTTCAAAATGTCGTCTAATACCGAAATATTGCAGGTTCAAGATTTAACATATAAAAACACCCTTTTTGAAGGCTACTTTCAATCCCCGTTATATTTCAATGAAAAAGAAGTTACAAAATACTTCACATTAAAAGACACTGTTATAAAAACATATCGCACAAAATTTGAGTTTATATTACGCCAAAAAAAGATAGTTGTTATACATATTAGAAAAACAGACTACGTACAACTAGGGCACCTCAATTTAGGGGGCAATGATCTTTCTTTACCACTAATATATTATCACCAGCTTATAAAACGCATTCATACTGAAGATAATTATTACGTCTTTATTTCAGATGAGCCTGAATTAATTTCAGCCGAATTTAGTTATTTATTGAATAAATTCATTTCAAAGGAAAGTGCGATCATTGATTTTCAACATATGTTAAATGCCGATATATGCATCATTGCTAATAGCACATTTAGTTGGTGGGCGGCTTATTTAAACAAAAAAAAGAATAAAATCGTTTATTGCCCGCGATACTTTTTAGGGTTTAAAATAAACAAGGAATATCCTGTTAATATATTCCCGCATAATTGGCTTCAAATAACGGTACCATCAATTATATAATATGTTAAAAAAAATAAACGCATATTTTTTATTCGCAGGCATAGATTATAAAAAGGGGATTTCGAATGTTAAAAATTTAAAATGGTTTTACAAGGATAAAAAAAAGCTTACCGAGCAACTTTTAAATAATGATGAATTTCCATTTGGCAATCTGAATCCTGTCCTGAATGATAAATTTGATGCTGGAGGTATTACTTTCGGCCATTACTTTCACCAAGACCTGTTGATCGCGCAAAGGATATATCAAAATTCACCTCTAAAACATATTGACATTGCTTCAAGGATAGATGGTTTTGTTGCACACATAGCCGCTTTTAGGGAAATTGAGGTTTTTGATATCAGGCCTATAGTTAGTACCATAACTAATATAACTTTTACCCAGATAGATATTACTAAACCTGATTTTACATTGCTGGATTATGCTGATTCAATATCATGCTTACATGCGATTGAACATTTTGGCTTAGGTCGGTATAATGACCCTATTGATGCATGGGGACATATTAATGGATTAAACAATATATATAAAGCGTTAAAACCTGGCGGCAAATTATATTTATCAACACCAATAGGTAAACAACGTATTGAGTTTAACGCACAAAGAGTTTTTAATATGTCTTATTTAATCAGATTATTTAAAGACAGGTATTGTATTGATAGCTTTTCATATGTGGATGACAGGGGTGACCTGCATCGTGAAGCGGATCTTAACGAGGAAAAAATAAGTAGTAATTATGGTTGTTTTTATGGTTGCGGCATATTTGAACTAACCAAATTGTAAATGAAAGATAAGTTTACTGATCATTCTGTTATAACAGTCGCAAATAACAATTTAAAATATATAAAATTTGCCATTAACTGTGCGCAATCAATATTATTACACAATGATATTTCAGTTTTTATTGTATCAAATTTAGAATTTCAAATACCCAATAAACTAAAACGGCACGTAACGATTGTTAAAGCAAATGAGCAACATGCACAGTTAGGCATTGGTATAAAACTATATATTGATAAGTATTTGCAAACACCCAAGACGCTCTTCATAGATTCAGATTGCGTATGCTATGATAGCCTACAGCCAATATTCGAAGCTTGTGAAGAAAAAAATGTGTCTGTAGCCGGGACAATTGTTGATTCCGCTATATGGGTTGGAGCGCAGCAGGCCGCTACAATTGAAAAAGAATTTGGAATAAAACAACTACCCCGGTTTAACGGGGGTATGTACTATTTAAAAAAGGGCGAAAAAACAAATCAAATATTTGATTTTGCCCGAAGCATTATACCAAACTATGATAGTTTTGGTTTCCAACGGATAAATAATAAATGGGTCAATGAGGAAGCGCTCATTGCTATTTCGATGGTTAAATTTGGAGAAACGCCAATACCGGACGATGGGCGTTATATGACCGATCTCTATACCGATCCGCATCCGTCAAAATTGAATGTTTTAACCAGAGAACGGGCTTTAATAAATCCGGCAATGGGGCAGTCAAGGCACAGGCCATGGTATCCCGTAGGAGCATATTCGCCAATTATTCTGCATTTTGGAGGGAGTAATCTTAACTCCTATATTTATAAGTCGCAGGTGGTGCTTTTAAACCTTCGCCAAAAGCATCTTTCAACCAGCCTGTCAACATCACTTGTTAAACTATTTATTCACATCCCATTCAGAAGCTTAAGATGGATAATTGGCTTGTTACGAAGTTTAAAAACCAGCTGATAAAACTTAATCAGTTTTTATATAGTAATAAACTTAAGCGTTTCAAAAAAACCTTCAAGTATTGCGGGAATGATACGTTCATTCAGTTCCCGGTGCGTTTTGAAGGCCCCAAAAATATTTCAATCGGCAATAATGTTTCTATCAATGCCTTTGTACATATGTGGGGGCATGGTACAATTAATATTGGCGACGATTGCTTAATAGCATCGCATGTTTCAATAAACAGCGTTACCCACAACCCCGAGGTTTTGCCTTACAAAAGCAATATTGTAACAAAAGAAGTAAATATTGGTAAGAATGTATGGATAGGCAGCCACTCGGTAATTTTGCCGGGTGTTAAAATAGGCGATAACGCTATTATTGGTGCCGGAGCAGTAGTAAATAAAGATGTACCTGCAAATGTAACCGTTGCAGGTGTACCTGCTAAAATTATAAAATCACACAAATAGCATTTTGAGTTTTATTAAGCGTTTAATCCCAAACAATATCAAACAGGAAGGCAAATACTTTTTGTATGATATTTTAAAGATCTCTTACTCCCGCTCGCAGGTGCCGCTGGAAATTTTAAAGTGGCTGCCCAAAACAAACCCGATTAACTTTATTGACATTGGTTGCAACGCAGGTGATTTTACAAAATCTGTTTGTGGGGAATATAAAATTGAAAAAGCAATATTGATAGAGCCTATTCCAAAATTGATCCCTGTTTTGGAAGCAAACTTTCCTGACAGAAATGTTTTTAAAATAATAAATGCTGCAGTATCCGATTCAAATTCGAAAACGGAATTTTTCATTAATGAAGAGTTCGATTTCATAAGCTCCTTATTAAAAATACATAACAAAAAAGATGAGCTAAAGCGATTAAATATAAAAGAACCAACTACCATAAAAGTTAAAACATTTACGTTAGATCATATCTGTGAAGAGCAGCAACTACAAGGTATCGATTTGTTAAAAATTGATGTACAAGGCGCTGAGCATTTGGTTTTAAGGGGAGGAATAGAGGCGTTAAAAAAAACGAAGTTGGTTTATACCGAGTTTTCGTTTAAGCCGCTTTATGACCAATCATCCGTATTTTTTGATCTGTATAAAATTTTTTATGATCATGGTTTTATCCTTGCAAGTATAAACTCCGGGTTTTCTTCAGCAGAAGGGGAATTATTACAGGGAGATGCCCTTTTTGTAAATAAAAACTTGTTGATTGATTAATCTGTCGTACATCATAGCAACCCGGAACCGGCTGCCTTTTCTAAAGATAACTTTACAAAGGCTCATAGAGGAGCTACAGCCCGGTGAAGAAATAGTCGTGGTAGATGGCAACAGTACCGATGGCGCAAAAGAATACCTTCAAAGGCTTTTTGAGGATGGCAAAATACATCAGTTTGTATCCGAACCAGACCGTAACCAGGCACATGCCTGGAACAAGGGGTTGCTAATGGCAAAGGGAAATATCATTAAAAAAATAATTGATGATGATGTGCATGATTATAATGCCATACGCAAATGCTGCGACTACATGCTGCAAAACCCTGAAATAGATGTATGTATCTCAAATTCGCTGAATAGCAACCTAACTGATCCAACAAATATAATAACGGAAAGCAGGCTGCCCTGGTACTTAAATTGGAAGGCGGGTGTTACAAATACCTTCAGTTTTGGCGATGTGCATTTGTTAATTCGTAAATCATCTTTAAGCTATATCGGGATGTATGATACCCAATTTAAAATGATAGACTGGGAATATTCACTTCGCATATCTTTTTTAAAAGCCAAAATCGCCTATTACACAGGTTATAATTCCATGTCGGTGGCCACACCTGGAAATGTAAGCTCGGGGGCAACCCTTCAATTATTTAAATATGAAGGGGATATTGGTAAGCTTAAATATGGTTACGCCGGGGATAGTTCTGGTATCAGCCTTTATTCACATATAAAAATAGGCGTAGGTAAATTTATCCATCGTATTAAAAATAAACCCGAAGCGCCAGCTGTAATGCCTTCTCAAGATGAATTAAAAAAAATATATGCCGGTTATTACGAAAAACTCGCTGAGTTTAATAATGCAAAAGAATGGGAATTTATTAAATAATGCAAAAGACCATTAAAGTAAAATTCCAGAATGGCATCAACAAAAACATTGCCTGTAATAATATTTTAAATGAGCTTGCAGGTGATTATATTTTTGAAGAATCAGACACACCGGATTTTATATTGTTTGGCCCATACGGTAATGATGTGCCTAAACAGGGAGACTACATAAGGATAGGCTATTACTGCGAAAACATAAAACCCGACCTGTCCATTTGCGAATGGGCTTTTGGGATGCCGCGCGAGGAGGAAGTAAACGATAGCCGGTATAGAAAAATACAATGGCATGATCTTGATCCGCAATCATTGGTTAAGCCGGACAACTATAATGCCGAAGAAATATTTGAGCAAAAAGAAAGCTTTTGCGCCTTTATTTATGGGAATAAAGTGCCCTATCGCGAAGAGTTTTTCAGGCAGTTATCCAGGTATAAAAAAGTAGATGCGCCGGGCATATCAATGAATAATATGCCCAATAATATGGATACCCTTTATAAAGGCAGCAAATGGGAGCGCAAAAGACAGTTTTTGCATAAATATAAGTTCACCATCGCGTTTGAAAATTATACTTACCCCGGTTATCAAACAGAAAAACTTTATGATGCCATGCTGGCCGACAGCATACCCATTTATTGCGGCGATAGTTATGTAAATAAGATATTCAATACATCAAGCTTTATAAATACTGCCGATCTGATCAATTTAAATGATTCGGCAACTGTTAATTTTCTTGAAAAGTATGCACAGCCCGATTTTAAGGATATCAGGCCCTCCTATTACCACAGTCCCATAGATAGGATAAAGCGCAAATTGAAGACTATAGGCCGGCAGGCAAAAATAAATTTGCAATTCAAAAACATGGACTTCAGCCCGGTTATTGAAAAGATAATTGAATTGGACCAGGATAAAAGTAAATACTTGCAAACTTTAAAACAACCCTGGTTAAATAACAATAAGCCACCATTAGGCGCATCGTTAAAAAATAGGTGGATAGAGATATTTGAGCAGCCATTAAATTCAAATAAGCGATTAGATATTCCGGCTATCAATGAATAAACCCTTAGTATCAATTATAATACCTGTTTATAACGCAGGAAAATACTTGGAGGGGACGATCATTTCGGCTATTGAGCAAACCTGGGGAAATAAAGAAATTATTATTGTAGACGACGGCTCAACAGATAATTCGTTGGCCATAGCCAAGAAACACGAGAATACCTGGATAAAAGTTTTTTCACAGCAAAACAAAGGCGCCGGTGCCGCGCGCAACAAAGGGTTAAAAGAATCAAAAGGTGACTATATACAGTTTTTAGATGCCGATGATCTGCTGAACACTAATAAAATTGAATCGCAAATAGAACAGCTTATAAAATTCCCTGAGCATTTAGCAGTATGCCCTACCGTTCATTTCGAAGACGGTACCGAACCAACCGGCCAACCTGTACAACATGAATGGTATGCAACAGGTAGTGATGACCCGGCAGATTTCCTGATCAAGTTATACGGCGGCGCTCTTATAGGACCAACTTATGGCGGAATGATACAACCCAATGCATGGCTGACACCGAAATACATAATAGATAAAGCCGGGCCGTGGAACGAAATGCGGAACCCTGATGATGACGGTGAGTTTTTTTGCCGGGTAATACTGGCATCAAAAGGAATAATACACGCTGGTGGTGCAGTAAACTATTACCGTAAGTTTAAAACAGGTAATAGTTTAAGCGGAAAAGCCGATTACGAATCTGCATCAGGCATTTTAAAGTCTACAGATTCAAAGGCATCTAACTTGCTGGCACATACCAACCGGCCCGAAGCAAAGCCGGTGTTAGCAAGGCTTTATTATGAAAATGCTTTTACTTTTTATCCATACTATACCGATCTTGCTGTTGAAGCTGAACAAAAGGCAAAAAAATTGGCCCCGGAGTATAAGTTTATGCCCTACAAAGGTGGCATAAAACTCTATTTGTCAAAGTTAATTGGGTGGAAACCGGTGCGCTATATGCAATACTTAAAAACAATATATTGTTAGTATGAAAAATTTGCTTGAACGCCTACTGATTAAAATCCTTAAACTTTTACATACGGATCTTTTAGCACATGCCCATGTACAAATCGGTGCCGGCCATAATACTTATTCGTCAGGCGAGGAATACGTGATTAACACGCTATTAAAAAATATATTAAAAAAAGACCCTTTAATTATTTTTGATGTGGGGGCTAATATTGGGGATTATGCAAAAGCGTTGCGGACCAAATTTTCTGCCGCTGAAATTTATTGTTTTGAGCCGACCCCGGAAATTTTCAACCGTCTTGTGTCAAATCTTAAAGAATTGAACATTCATTTTAACAATGTTGCTGTTGGGAGCAGCAATGGTACCCTTACGCTGTTTAGAGGTTCAAAGGATGAAGATGGTTCCATGGTTACCGCCTATAAAGAAACTATAAGCAACATATTTACTTTTGCAGGTCAGCCTAACGAAAGTGTAATTTGCAATATGGTTAGTTTAGATGATTTTTGTTATGACAACAAAGTGCCTGTAATAGATTTTTTAAAAATTGATGTTGAAGGGCACGAACTTGAGGTACTTAAAGGTACTTCAAAAATGATTGGCGATAATAAGGTTAAAATAATACAGTTTGAGTTTACTGAATTTAATGTTTTTTCAAGATCATTTTTTTATGATTATTATAAACTTTTACCAACGTACAAGTTTTACAGAATAATGCCCCAAAATAGATTATATCCGCTTGGCGAATATAATTCCTCGCATGAAATATTCAGATATCAAAACATATTAGCAATAAATAACAGTCTAAATTATGTCTACGGATAATAACCATATCAGCTTAGTTATATTTACATGCGAAGGCAGAGAACACCTATTATATAATACAGTAAATTCATTTAATAAAGCTTCCAATTATTCGTTCAATAAGACCATTCTTGCAATAGACGGAACTATCTCCAATGAAGTAATTGAATTTGTTAACCCTGACATTGTAGTTCAAAATCCAAAACGAAAGGGTTATGTTAACAATATTATACAAGCACTTTCACAGATAAATACCGAATACTTTTTTTGGCTGGAGGATGACTGGACATTTAATGAGCCTATACATTTAGACACCCTTGTAGGCGAACTTAAACAACATGATACCTGGACACAGGTTGTTTATTCTAAATTTGGCCCTTTAACTGAAGATTTAAAATCAGAACCGTTATCAATCAATTTATATAGAAGCAATAATGATTTTTCTGCCAATCCATGCCTGTGCAGGACATCACTTATAAAAACGGCTTTTGCCGAATTAGTGGAAGCCCCTAAAGGTGACAAATTGGGCGAGGACGGATTTGAGAACTTTGTTGGAAATTACTTTAAGAAGGCCGGGTTGATCTGTGCTATTCATGATCCAGTTGAACATTCCGTTATTACACATTCGGGATATTTAGAAAGTACCCCCAGGAATTGGCACATGACCAATTCTTTAAATCAGAAAACAAAAAAACATTTGCTCACCATACCAGCGCCTCCCCTGTGGCGCAAATTACTAATGGCATTAAAACTACTAATTATATTGCCTCAGCTAATGTTGAAGCAACTTATCAATAATGAAGCCTATGAATTATGTTTTAGAATTTTAGCTTCCATAAAATACATAAAAAAGGGTGATCGGTAACGATCTGTAATAAACTAAAATCAATCAAGGAAACTAAATATAATGATACCATTTAATAAGCCGCATTACACGGGCAATGAGTTAAAATACATTGCGGATACCATGTCAAGAGGAGAAACTGCGGGCGATGGCTATTACACTAAACTATGTCATGATCTCCTTCGCGAAAAATATGGATTTAAGAAGGTGTTTTTAACCACATCATGTACAGATGCACTTGAGTTGGCTGCATTGCTAATAGATTTGCAGCAGGGCGATGAGGTAATTATGCCGTCATTCACTTTTGTTTCCATGGCCAATGCTTTCCTGTTGAGGGGCGTAAAGCTAATTTTTGCGGATAGTAATCCGCTGAATCCTAATATTGATGCTGATACTATCGAAGCACTAATTACACCCAATACCAAAGCCATTGTAGCCGTACAATATGCGGGCATAGCATGTGATATGTTTAAGTTAAAAGCCCTGGCTGATAAATATAATATATTTTTGATAGAAGATGCCGCGCAGGCAATTGATAGTTATTACGATGGCCAACCAGTAGGCAGCCTGGGGCACTTAGCCGCATTTTCGTTCCATGAAACAAAAAACATAAGTTGCGGCGAAGGCGGGTTGCTGGTAATTAACGACGAAAGGTTTATTAAAAGGGCCGAGATTATAAGGGAAAAAGGGACCAACAGGGCAGCATTTTTTAGAGGAGAGGTTGATAAATATAGCTGGGTAGATATTGGTTCATCTTTTTTACCATCAGAGATACTTTCGGCATTTTTGTATGCTCAGCTAGAAGACATAGATGCCATTCAGGCTAAAAGGTTGGTGTTGTGGAACCAATATCATGACGGCCTTCTTGGTTTGCAGCTAAGTGGCAAAATAAAGCTCCCTTGTTTACCCGTCTACGCCACAAACAACGCGCATATATTTTATTTTGTTTGCAGGGATGTTCAAACCCGTACCGACTATATTAATTATATGAAAGCAAATGGTGTACAAACCTCTTTTCATTTCATTTCACTTCATAACAGTGCTTATTACAAAAACAACCATGATGGCAGGTCTTTGCCATGGGTGGAAACATACCAGGATTGTTTGGTGAGATTGCCCCTGTTTTACGACTTGCAATTAAATGAGATCAATAAAGTTATTGAATTAACAAAACAATATTTTAAAGGTTAGTCAAACATTAAGAAAGGTGCGATATAAATCTACAATTGACTAAAAGATACGTATTAACGATTGCCACAGGCAAAAAATTATATATGGATATGGCCGCTAATTTAGCGCGTTCATTTTTGTGGTGGCATCCCGAAAGTGATATCCAATTTCAAATAGTTACCGATCAAATAAATGCTGTTCCCGATGATATTATCAACCAAATAAGTATTATCTATATAAAACCGGGAGAATTGGGTGAGGGGTTTTCACCTAAATTACATCTTGACAAACTTGCCAGTGACGGGCAAACTTTATTTATTGACAGTGACTGCTTGATATATGGAAAACTTGATCCTGTATTTAAAGTATTTAAAGGACACCGAGTATCCGTAATAGGTAATTATATTTCGGAAGGTGAATGGTTTGGCAATATTGGAGACATTTGTAAACAATTTAATATACCGCATATGCCTAAATTTAATGGGGGTATATATTACATTGAGCGGGGAGATGAAGCTACCCGCGTTTATAATGCAGCACGCGAGTTAGAAACTCAATATGATCAGATTGGATTTATCCGTTTGAGGGATAGGCCGAACGATGAGGTTTTAATGTCATTAGCAATGGAACTAAATCAGCAAGTACCCATTGCAGAAGATGGGAATATATTAGGTGAACTATTAAATTTTCGGACAGGTGCAAGATCCGACTTGCTTAACGGCCTAGCCGAACTCTATAATGACCCTTCAAATTCCGCATATAATAAAAATTGGCCTTTAACTATTGGCAGACCGGTAATTGTGCACTTTTTGGGCCATCATAACTTACTAATGCCATATATAAAGGAAGCAAAACAGCTTAAATACCTGTTTGTTAATAATTTACCGATAAACGCAGCGCGATTAATCACTTTTATACAGGTAACTTTACCTTTTACTATCGTTTTGAATCTAAAAAACATTTTTCGTTCTGCATATCGGGCGGTATTTGGCGTACGAAAAATAAAAAAATCCGAAAGGGTGATTGATCTATAATGGACGTAAGTATTATTATACCAACCTATAACCGTTTATGGAGTTTGCCGAAAGCCATAAAAAGTTGTTATGAAACTGCATTAAATGTTGAAGTAATAGTGATTGATGATGGCAGCACGGATGGTACATGGGAGTGGTTATCCAACCAGGATAAGATAATTTCCATTCATCAGGATAATCAGGGGAAAGATTGGGCGGTTAATAAAGGTTTTGCCATAGCAAATGGCAAGTATGTACGCTTCCTTGATTCTGACGATTGGCTATTGCCATATTCAACTGACGAACTTTATAAGGAAGGTGAAAGGAAAAACCTGGATATAATATGCGCAGGCTACAAGCTATTTAATGAGGATGAAACTTTTTTAAAGCAGGTTGACTGGACAATTTGTGATGATTTCCTGGCGCAGCAATTGGGCGAATGTGATTCTTCTCATTATTCTGCTTATTTGTTTAAAAGGGATTTTATTAAAGACATTCCACATCGGCAAGAATATGGCGCGCTTGATGACCGGCAATTTATTATTGAGGCTGCTATGCAATACCCTGCAACCGGGTTTATAACTACCCTTTCATTAGCGCACAGGGTACATCAACAGCAACGTTTACAAAATGTATGGGGTTTACAGGAAAATGTTACCCATTTAGCCCAGTTAGTTATTTATAAAAAATGTTTTGCTGCTTTACATGAAAAGGGCATTTTAACACAGCGCTACAAAGACGCCGCCTGCAATAATTTATGGCATTTGGCACATTGGATTGCTAAAACCAATATAACACATGCACAAGACCTTTATAAGTGGGTTTATGAATTAAACCCCGGTTTTAAACCTTATGAAAACCTGGCTATAGCCCGTTTATATAAAATTATAGGTTTTACTTATACCGAAAAATTGCTAAAATTACGACGCCTGTTTACCCGAAATGGAAACAACTAAACCACTCAATATTTTTTATGAAGAGCCCGACCCCGACCGGTGGTTTAAATATGACCGGTACCCAAGAAGGATAATCCGCAACCTAATAAGAGGAAAGCAGAAGCCGGGCGGCGTAATGACTATCGCTATTAATTTAATGAAGGGGCTTGATAAAATTGGTGTCCCTTACAGGTTTAACGATTATAATTATATAGATAAACATCCTGAGGAGGTAGCCTGTATAATTGGTAAACCACAGGTTTTGTTTAACAGGAAATGGAATAACCCCATATTATTTGGCGCAGGTATATACTCACATCCTCTTGATTGTCCGGACCTCTTTGTGCATTATCCAAACGTAAAGCGCTTGTTAGTACCAGGCGAATGGATGCGCAAAATGTTTGAGCCTTTTTACGGTGACAAGGTATTAGCCTGGCCAGTTGGCACTGATACGGATTATTGGAAACCTACTGCAACTAATAAAACATATGATTTTTTAATATATGATAAATTAAACAGAGACAGGGACAATCTATTAGTTAAAGTACTAGAGCCCATTCTTAAAATAATCACCAATAATAATTTAACTTATCGTACAATTCGGTATGGAACCTACACGCCTGTACAGTTAAAGGCTATTCTTAACACGTCTAAAGCGGCTATCTTTTTATCTGAAAGTGAATCGCAGGGATTGGCGTATCAACAAACGCTATCAGTAAACGTACCTATACTGGCCTGGGACAGCGCCGGATATTGGCAGGACCCATGCTATTACCCGCAGAAAGTGAAATATCAGCCGGTAAGTTCAGTGCCTTATTGGGATGATCATTGTGGCTTAAAATTCAAAGATATTGATGAATTTGAAGCCCGGCTTACTATTTTTTTAGCTAACATAAACCTGTTTAAACCCCGGGATTATATTTTAGAAAATTTATCGCTTGAAAAATGTGCAGAACAATACTTAAAAATATTCCACCAGGTCGAAAACGAACAATAGTCATATCTTGCATTGCTTTACAATTTCATACAATAAACTAACCCCTAACTAAAATAACTATTTAATGAGAATCCTTTTGTTAATGGATCCTTTTATCCCGGTACCGCCAGAAAATTATGGTGGTATTGAGCGGATAGTTTATGATATGGCTACACAGTATGTAAAAATGGGGCATAGTGTAACGCTTGTAGCCGGGCCCAATTCAAAATCGCCTGATCGTTTGATCACTTATGGTAAAAACGGGGATCTAAACCCCAATATAAATTTCAGCCATTTAAACCAGGTATACCGCATACTTAATAAGGAAATAGAAAACCATGATGTTATCCATAATTTTGGCCGGTTAGCTTTTTTAACACCCTTTTTAAGAAATAAGATCCCCAAGATACAGTCATATTTACGGTGGGTTAGCCGTTTTAATATTGTAAAAACTGATTTTCTTAAACCTGTAAATTTAACTTATACCGCTGTTTCAGAGTCGATCAAAAAAACCGGTAAAACTTCCAAAAGCAACTGGGCCGTAGTATATAACTGCGCGCCAATTGATCAGTTCATTTACAAACCAGACACCCCGCCAGATAGTTATTTAGCATTTATTGGACGATTTGAAAGATGTAAGGGTTTACACAATGCCATTAAAGTTGCAAAACTCACTAACCGGAAATTAATAATAGCAGGGTTTATTTCCCATATACCACATGAAAGGCGTTATTATGAACGGGAAATTAAACCTCATATTGATGGTGAGCAAATAAAATGGATAGGCGAGGTTAATAATGCGCAAAGAAATGAGTTATTGCGCAATGCCAGCGCGTTATTAACTCCCGTGGAATGGCTTGAGCCATTCCCGGTAATTATACCCGAGTCTTATGCATGTGGTACACCTGTATTAGGTTTTGCAAAAGGCGGTGTACCCGAAGGGATAGAACATGGGGTAACGGGTTACATTAGTACTACCGTAAAGGAAATGGCCGCGGATGTGCTGAAAATTGACCTGTTAAGCAGGGCCTCCTGCAGGGCGAAGGCTGAAAATGAATACAGTGCAGAAAAAATAGCAGAAAACTATTCTAAATTATATAGTAACAACCTATCATACTTTCATAACCCCCTTAAAATGAAAATATTGCTAATTATGGACCCCGGAATACCTGTACCACCAACGCTGTATGGTGGGCACGAAAGACTGGTTTATCAATTTGCCGAAGAATACAAGCGGCTAGGGCACGAAGTAACGCTTCTTGCCGGTCCAGGCTCACATTGCAGCGGCAAAACCATAACCTTTGGTAAGAATGACCTTAATCGCTCAACTTTTAAAAAGAGGTTAGAAGTGCTGTTTGTATGGCGCTTTCTTAAAAAGCATAAGGAAGAATTTGACCTGGTACATAATTTTGGCAGGTTAATTTATTTACTGCCTGTACTTAACAGCAATGTAAACAAAATTATGTCTTATGGACGAAGGGTAACCCCTTTTGGCATAAGGATAATGAACCTATTGCCTAATAGAAATATTATATATACCGCGTGCAGCGATTATTGTGCAGGTACGGGGAATGTTGCCGGTAAATGGAAAACCGTTTATAACACAATAAATTTTAAGGATTATAACTTACAGGAAAGCGTTAAGGATGATGCACCACTAATGTTTTTAGGAAGGCTTGATAAAGTAAAAGGCGCACATACAGCAATAAGGGTTGCAAAAGCCAGCGGCAATAAACTAATAATTGCAGGCAACGTTTCGCTTACAGCAAGTAACTTTAAATATTTTAGAAATGAGATAGAACCCCTGATTGATAATGCCCAAATAAAATATTTAGGCGAAATGAACGATATGCAAAAAAATGAATACCTGGGCCAGGCCAAAGCATTATTATTTCCTATTGAATGGGATGAGCCTTTTGGGTTAGTTATGATAGAAGCCATGGCATGTGGCACCCCGGTTATTGCGTTTAGCAGGGGATCAGTACCGGAAGTAGTTGAGGATGGGGTTACGGGGTTTATAGTGAACAATGAACAAGGTATGGTGAATGCAGTAAACAAGACACTTCCAATTAATAGAAAAAATTGCCGCCGGGTTGCTATAGAAAGATTTGATGTCAGCGTTATTGCAAAGCAATATTTAAATTTATTTAATAATGATAGCTTCCTTTCTTAAAAATCTTATTCCGCAACGGGTAAAAATATTTTTAAGGGGGAAATTAGGGGCCCCAAGCCAGGAAAGTAGTTTAAAAAATATACGCCGCTTAGGGTTTTCGCCCAAATTTTGTTTAGATATTGGTGCTTATGAAGGATATTGGACGCAAGATTTTAAACAAATATTTCCCGGTTGTGCAGTAATGATGCTGGAGGGCCAAACTTCAAAAGAGGGTCCTTTGACAAAGATAAAAAATACGTATACTGATGTTAACTATAAAATTGCCTTGTTGGGCGCAGCCGAATCTGTTGTAACTTTTAATATTTATGATACCGCGAGTTCTGTATTAACTGAGCATCATGAAACCAATGCCAAAACGGAAATCAGGAATTTGATAACCTTGGATAAACTACTTGAAAAGGAAAACCTTAACAAGCCCGATTTTATTAAAATTGATACGCAAGGCTATGAAGTAGAAATTTTAAAAGGTGGAGAGAAAACCCTGGAACATGCAGAATTTGTATTGTTAGAGATTTCATTTTTAGATGTCTATATAAATTGCCCTTTAGCAGTAGACGTGATTAATTTCATGAACGGGCATGGTTTTGTTATCTATGATATTTGTTCAATAATGAGACGACCTGTTGATAAGGCCTTATTTCAGGCTGATTTTTTATTTGTGAAAGAAAACTCTCCATTTCGCAGCAATAAAAGGTGGATTTAAAAAATCATTCGAAAAAAATCATCTTGATTACATCCGGCCAGCCATCGCTTAACCCCAGGCTGGTAAAAGAAGCCGATGCGCTTGTGAGCGCGGGTTATACAGTAACTGTAATTTACACTTACTGGAATGATTGGGGGGACCGGTTTACCAAAAGTTTGTTGTTAGCAAAAAAATGGAATGCCATTTGCGCAGGCGGCCATCCCGTTAAAAACCCGCCTGTTTATTTCATGAGCAAGTTTATACATAAATTGGCAAAATGGGGTTTTGGTAAATTACATTTCAATTTTTTTGCCGAAACCGCAATAAGCCGTGGTGCGTGTTTGCTGGTACACGAAGCCAAAAAGCATAAAGCTGATCTTTATATCGGCCATAATTTAGGCGCGCTACCGGCAACCGTTAAAGCCGCCCAAAAATACAAGGCAAAATGCGGTTTTGATATTGAAGACCTTCACAGGCATGAAGTAAGTGATGATACCAATTCAATTCCTTATAAAACCGCCAAATATTTAGAAGATAAATATTTTAAGGGGTTAGATTATCTCACCGCATCGAGCCCACAGATTGCCCATGCTTATGAACATCTTTATCCTTATAAAAAACCGCTTACTATTCTTAACGTATTTCCCAAAAGCCTCCTTACAGAACAACGCATTTTTAATAATTGCGGCCCCACCAGGTTATTTTGGTTTTCGCAAACATTAGGTAGTAACCGCGGGCTTGATGATATTATTAAAGCCTTAAAATTTTTAAAAACAGAAGATTTTGAATTGCACCTTTTGGGCGATATTGCCAGTTATTCCAGCCAACAATTTATAGCCGATGCGCTGACTGGAATAAAGAATGTAATTTTTCATGGCCCTATACCCCCAGACGATATTGTCGGCCTGGCTTCGCAGTTTGATATTGGGCTAGCTCTTGAACCGGGATTTAGTACTAACAATAAACTGGCGTTAAGCAATAAACTATTTACCTACTTACAAGCCGGCCTCGCTATTATTGTAAGTGATACTATTGCCCAAAGATGTTTTATGGAAGAAAACCCCGAAGTGGGGAAGATATATCAAAAAGACGACATTCAATCATTAGTTACTATCCTGGCAGATTACCAATTAAACAGGGAGCTATTATTTACTACCTGTAAAGCCTCTTTAAAACTGGGGCGCGAGAAACTAAACTGGGAAAATGAAAGCCTTAAATTTTTGGCGCTGGTAGATGGCGTTTTAAACGAGAATTGATTAAAAAAGTATTAATTATTTCGCCCTATTTCCCTCCTGCTAATGCGGCAGACATGCAGCGGGTACGCATGAGCTTGCCTTATTTTGCAGCGTTTGGATGGGATGCAGAAATGGTAACTGTTGATGAAAAGTATACCGACCTGTTAAAGGATGACCTGTTGCTTCAAAGCGTCCCTGTTAATATTAAGGTACATAAGGTTAAAGCATTAAATAAAAAACGGACAGCAAAAATTGGTTTGGGCGGTATTGCGCTGCGTTCGCTTTGGTTTTACCGGCAAAAGATAAACCACCTGCTAAAAAATGAAAAATTTGACCTGATATATTTTTCTACTACGCAGTTCCCCATTTGTGTTTTAGGCGCTTACTGGAAAAGGCGTTTTGGCGTGCCTTATATAATTGATATGCAGGATCCCTGGTATTCTGATTATTACACCGATAAACCAAAAGACCAAAGGCCACCCAAATATAAGGTTGCCTATTTGCTGCATAAGTACCTGGAAGCTATTGCCATGAAACACGTGGATGGTTTAATAAGTGTGTCTGAAAGTTATATCACTGAATTGAGGGACAGGTATCCTTCATTAAACCAGGTTCCATCAGCTATTATTACATTTGGCGCTTTTGAGCCCGATTTTAAAATAGCAGCTGACAATAAAGACAAGTTTAATTCCTTGCTTGATCCGGCTACAAAAAACATAGTTTATATTGGCCGGGGCAGCACTGATATGTACAAGGCGATTATCCCGGTTTTTGACGCATTATCAAATGGGCTAAATAATGAGCCCGGAATATTTAACCGGTTAAAACTTTATTTTATAGGCACAAGCTATGCCCCTGTGGGTAAAGAAATTAAAACTATTATGCCACTGGCAAAACAATATGGCTTGCAGGATAATGTAATAGAAATACCCCAACGAATAAGTTACTATCATACCCTATTAACGCTGCAACAGGCTGACGCCCTGTTTATTCCCGGCTCTGAACATCCCGCTTACACAGCATCAAAAATTTACCCTTATTTGCTCACGGGAAAGTATTTATTGGCCATTTTTAATGCGCAGAGCCCGGCGCTTAATACTTTAAAAGAATATGGAGTAAAAAATGCCTACAGCTATGATGCGACAAGCGAGATAAGCTTAAAGATCAATACATTTTTTAAGGAAGTTATTAATGGGGACCTTACCATACAGGAATATGATAAGGAGGCTTTAAAGAAATATTCGGCCAAAAATATCACAAAGCTGCAATGCGAATTATTTAACCGGGTTATAGGTGGTTGAACATAACAATCAAATGAGAAAGCTGGCTATTATTACTACCCACCCTATTCAATATTACGCCCCGGTATTTAAATTACTGCATGAAAGGGGTGAAATAAGCATTAAGGTTTTTTATACAGCCGGCGAAGCGGCATTAAACAATTATGACCCCGGCTTTGGTAAAAAAATAACCTGGGATATCCCCTTGCTGGATGGTTATTTATATGAATGGGCACAGAATACAGCCGGTAACCCCGGCTCACATCATTTTAAAGGAATAATTACCCCGGGATTGGTTGGGCAGATAAATGCCTGGAAACCTGATGCCCTATTAGTTATTGGCTGGGCATATCATGGCCATTTAAAGGCTATCCGTTACTTTAAAAATAAGATCCCTGTTTTGTTTCGGGGAGATTCAATTTTATCTGATGAAGTAAATCGGATAAGATCAGCATTAAAGTACATCTTCTTAAAATGGGTGTATCGGCATATCGATACTGCCTTTTATAACGGAACTAAGAATAAGGAATATTTTAAAAAACACGGACTAAAGGATGAGCAACTAATTTTTGCGCCTCATGCTATTGATAATGAAAGGTTCGGTGCTAAAAGGGAGCAAGAAGTAAATGTCTTTAAACAAGAAATGGGTTTAACCCCAACTGACTTACTTGTACTTTTCGCCGGAAAATTAGAAGAAAAAAAAGACCCGGGGATATTATTGGATGCCATCATTGCCTTAAATGACCCAAAGGTTCATTTACTGTTTACCGGCAGCGGCGCCTTAACAAATATGTTAAAATTAAAGGCTGCATCTTATAATAACATTCATTTTGTTGATTTTCAAAACCAGGATAATATGCCTGTAATGTACCAGGCTTGCGACTTGTTTTGCCTGCCATCAAAAGGTCCGGCAGAAACATGGGGATTGGCTGTTAATGAAGCTATGGCCTGCTCAAAAGCGATCTTAGTTTCTGATAAATGCGGATGTGCAATTGATTTGGTACAAAATGATAAAAATGGCGCTATATTTAAAAGCGGCTCGTTAGATGACCTGTTATTTAATATAAAAAAACTCACAAAAAGCAAAGATATATTAATCGGTTATGGCAAAGTTTCCCATTCGGTTATAAAGCCTTTTAGTTTTTTAAATATTGCAAAAGCAATTGAAACGATGGGGCAAGCAAACTTGATGAAAAAAAATTAATGAGGTTATAAATCTTTAATGAAAAGCAATAAGCCAATTGGCGCATACCTAATACTATATATCCCGTGGATGATCTCTTTGGTATTAGATTCATCCCCAATTGTATCCTATATTATTGCATGGCTGGGTTCGTTTTTTATTTTTTATATAACCCTGACCGGGAAACTACGGTCACTGCCTACTGACAGGGCTGTATCTGAGCAATTGATGCGGCCAATATTTTTGGTGCAAATTATTTTTGCCGGTTATATGTGTACAACGTCTATCTTTTATTTTTTAGATGTATTGGGTTACCAGGATTTTAAAAAAACAAACTCATTTTTTTTAATAGACCAGGACAGGCTTTTACTTACCGCGCAGTGCCAGCGTTATTATTGCCTTGCCCACGCGGCGTTTGTTACCGGGATCTTACTTTTTATGCAATACCCCGTAAAACAGAAATATTATATTGAAAAGGAAAAATTGGCAAACCTGCTGTTTATTTTTGCATTGATCACGCTGCCGGTATCCGTCCTATTTTCGATTGTACCCGGCCTGGCGCAGTTGTCATATCAATTTAGTTCGTTAAGCTTTATGGCAGGCACATTGGCACTGGCCTTTGCAATACCGCTTCGAAAAACAACAAATACCATTATATGTCTCATTTTATATTTTTTTAATTTTTATGAGGCGCTTATATCTGGCTTTAAAGAGCCAATCATCATAAGCGTTTTGGTATTGGGCGTTTTTTTATATCCTAATTATAAAAAAATAGTATTAATAACTTTTGTCCCTGTTTTGTTCGCGTTATTTCTTTTACTTCCGGCCTATATTAAAGTTTTCCGGGCAAATTCATGGACGGGCGATACTAACGATGATGTAGCGCGCCAACTGGCAATTGATGCTGTAATTAATAATAATAGTGATGACAGTAATTGGTCATTCTATTCTTTTAGGTTAAGTGAGATTGATATGTTTACCCTGTTTGTGAAATCAACACCCGACCATATTGATTTTTATGGCACAAAGCTGCTTGAACAATCTATAACCGTTTTAGTGCCCCGTATATTTTGGCCCGGGAAACCAAGCACCGAAGAAATGATTATGAATCGTGTATATAATGCAGGTGTAGTAAATCGGGGATCGGACGTTTCTGCCAAACCGGCATTTGTAGTAGATGCTTATCTTTCCGGCGGCCCGCTCGGGATATTTGCTTTCTTATTTGTATATGGTGCAATTGCACAGCTAATTTCGCTCAAGGCAGAAAAATTATTTGGAGGGTATATTTTAGGCACGGCGCTTATTTTTTCGGGGTTATTCCAGATGTTTTGGCGCGGGCTTAGTATAGAGTTTTTATTGAATTCTGTATTCTGGAGTTATATAAGTATGCTGTTCATATTCAGGATACTACTTGCAGCTAAAATATTAAAGGAAATTTGAATATCCTGCACATCAATGCTTCTTATAAACCTGCTTTTATATATGGCGGCCCAACCATGTCGGTTTCTATGTTATGCGAACAACTGGCCAGGGCGGGCAATACAGTAAGTGTATTTACCACTACGGCAAATGGTGAAAATGAGCTAACTGTAACAACGGGCAAACCGATAAATGTAGATGGTGTTAATGTAACCTATTTTAAACGCGTTACTAAAGATCATACCCATTTTTCACCATCATTATTGACTAAGTTGTGGAAAGAGGCAAAAAACTATGACCTTGTGCATATACACGCCTGGTGGAATCTGGTCTCGGTATTATCAACCGGGATAGCGTTAGCGCGCGGTGTACAGGTTGTAGTTTCGGCGCGGGGGACATTAAGCCCCTACTCTTTTTCAAATAAAAATGCAAGTATTAAAAGTTTAATTCATAGACTTTTTGGCAAACCGTTTCTGAAAAAATGCCATTTGCACGTAACATCCGAAAGAGAAAAGCACGCTATATTAAAACTTGTACAACCCAAAAGCATTAGCATCCTGCCTAATTTGGTTAAATTACCGGCTTATACCTTATCCGCAGAAAAAGAACCGGAACCTTTGTTAAAACTAATTTTCTTATCGCGGATAGAAGAAAAAAAAGGGTTGGATATATTGCTTAACGCACTGCTGTTGGTTACTGTTCCATACTATTTAACTATAGCGGGTAATGGGGATGAAGGGTATATCAATTATTTAAAGGAGATAGCGGCCGATAACCATGTTACTGATAAAATAAATTGGGTTGCCTTCCATGATGAAAACAAATTTGATTTGCTACATGAGCATGACCTGTTTATATTACCATCGCACGATGAAAATTTTGGGAACGTGGTGATAGAAAGTTTAAGTGTGGGCACCGCGGTATTGATAAGCCAAAATGTTGGGCTGGCAGATTACGTAATAAAAAACAACCTGGGGTGGGTATGCGATACAAGTGCTGAGTCCGTGGGTATGTCCATTAATACCATCGGGGGTAATCATAAAACTGATCTTAGTCGTATAAGAAAACAGGCGCCCCCAATTATTTATAATGATTTTGACCCGGATAACTTAGTACAAAAGTATATAGCTATGTACAACGAATTAATTAAGCATGACTGATTATAAGGATTACGGATATCATAACAGCCATATAACACATACCTTCAGTTATGTGCAACAACCTTTGCTTGATCTGATGAACAAATCAAAAAATCAATGTATACTTGATTTGGGATGCGGTAACGGCTATTTTGTTAATCACTTGCTTTCATTGGGATACAATGCTTACGGAACAGATGCTTCGGAAAAAGGCATTGCCATTGCCCGAGAAACAAACCCGGACCGGTTTTTTGTGCAGGATATTTCAACAGGTAAACTTCCACATGAACTACAAAGTTTAAAATTTGATACCATTATCTCGACAGAGGTAATTGAACATTTATATGACCCTGAAGGCTTCATTACTTTTTGCAAAGAAGTACTTAATGATAAAGGCGAGCTTATTATTTCGACCCCCTATCATGGCTATTTAAAAAACCTGGCGCTTAGCCTCTTTAATAAGTGGGATACCCATTTGAACCCGATGTGGCATGGTGGCCATATTAAAATGTGGTCGCGACTTACTTTAAGCAAAGCGTTGACAGATGCAGGGTTCAGCATAATTGAATTTAAAGGTTGCGGGCGCATACCTTATTTTTGGAAGTCAATGATTATCAAAACTAAGTTAAATTGAGCAACCTCTTTTCATTTATAGTATTAACCTATAACGAGGAGATACACCTGCCCCGGCTGCTGCAATCTATCAGCATACTTAATGCACCCACTTTTGTACTGGACTCGGGAAGTACCGACCGGACAGTTGAAATTGGTGAAGGCTTTGGCGCGCAGTTTCTCCAGCACCCGTTCGAAAATCATCCTAAACAATGGGATTATGCGCTTAATAACTTTGTTATAAAAACGCCGTGGGTAATTTGCCTGGATGCCGACCAGGTAGTTACTGATGAATTAAAACAGCACCTGTTGACATTTAGAGAAGATGATTACAAGGATATAGAGGGTATCTATTTTAACCGTAAAAATTTTTTTAAGGGTAAATGGATCAGGTGGGGTGGTTATTATCCTTTTTATATGCTAAAGATGTTTAGGTATGGCATAGGATATTCTGACCTGAATGAAAACTTAGATCACCGTTTCCTGGTGCAAGGTAAAACAACGGTTTGGAAAAAAGGGCTTATATTGGAAGAGAACCTGAAGGAAAACAATATCAGCTTCTGGATAGATAAGCATAACCGGTACAGCTACCAACTGGCATTGGAAGAAGTAGAACGGATACAGTTAATACGGTCACAAACCCTTAAGCCGCGCTTTTGGGGCTCACCTTATGAACGGTCGGCGTGGTTTAAACGCTTATGGTGGCAGCTGCCCCGCTATACCCGGCCTATGCTTTATTTTATTTACCGCCTGGTTTTCAGGTTAGGGATTTTGGATGGCCGGACAGGAGTTATATTTCATTTTTTACAGGGGTATTGGTTCAGGCTGGTAGTTGATATTAAGATAGACGAAATACTTAAACAGCAAAAAGATGAAACAGCAAAATAACCCTATCCGGTTTGCGATCACTTTTGTGATGTTGTTTGTGGCTTTTTATTACTTCAACATTTTTTATTTTAGCGCTACTTCACCTACCTCACAGCATTACAACTCGTTTTTAGACCAGCATTTTAACTATATACAGGTATTAAGGTGGATGCTGTTATCAGGTACTGCACTGTTATTAAAGTGCCTGGGATACAGCGCTATTTTTAATAATTATGACTTGCTGGTTGCCGGGCATGGCACCATACAGGTAGTTTATGCCTGCCTCGGGCTTGGTATAGTGAGCTTTTTTATTGCATTTATTATAGCTTATCCTAAACCATTAAAGTCAAAGCTTATCGCTATAATTGTTGGGGTAGTTGTAATAGAGTTTTTAAACATTATACGGTTTGCAATACTTGCCTTGTATGGTAATAATGCAAACCAACTGATTGACCACCACACGTTATTTAATATAATTATATATATAATCATCTGTGCAGGTTTATATTTTTGGATAAAACAGGATATTGATGTAACCAACAAACATGAAACAAACTGACCTCTATTCTTATAACAATTCGCCTTACCATCCCGGTGGTAACGTGGTTAAAAGGATTTTATGGTATTCTGTAAATTCGATCGTTTTTAAATCGGGCTTGTTCCCGTTTTATGGTATTAAAAACATTTTATTAAGGTCATTCGGCGCAAAAATTGGCCAAGAGGTTGAAATTAAGCCCTGTGTAAATATCAAATATCCGTGGAACTTAACAATAGGCAACGAGGTTTGGATAGGCGAAAATGTTTGGATAGACAGCCTTGTGCCGGTTATTATTGGTGATAATGTTTGTATCTCGCAAGGAGCTATATTGTTAACCGGCAGCCATAATTATAAAAAAACAACCTTCGACCTCGTTACAGGAAGCGTTGTATTAGAAGATGGGGTTTGGATTGGCGCGGGCGCTATTGTAAATTATGGAATTACCGCTGCCTCACATTCGGTGCTTACCAGCGGGTCTGTCGCCACAAAAAACATGGAGGCTTATACAGTTTACCAGGGCAACCCGGCCGTAAATATCCGGTCACGTACTATCGATTAGTATTTATTCTATTCATTTGTTTAAAAATCCCCAGGCTTATAAAATTATACTCGCGGCCATTATTGTAATAATGGTTGTAATGGGTGTGTTAATATTTATCATTCCGCCTTATGTTATTGAGGACCCAAGCTCGGGTTTCCAGGCTATGCGATCGATGGAAATGGGGGGCGGGTTCAATATGGTAGTAGCTCCCGACAGGGCAGATATTTCAAAAAATGCAGCAGAATTTTTAACATGGTGGTCGCCAGGGCAGTATTTGGTGCCCTATTTTTTTAAGCTGCTTTTTCATGTAAATACCGGACAGGCTTCATCCATAGCAACCATTTTAAGCAACCTGTTAGCATTATCAGGATTTTATTATTTCTTCAAAAAATTGGGGTTTACAAAAAACATTGCTGCAATAAGCGTTTTATTTATTATTTGCCAGCAAATATTCTGGATACCCTATACTTCTTATAATGGTGGCGAAACCCTACTTTTTGGCTTTGAGGGCTGGTTTTTATACGGGTGCGTGGCATTAAAAAAAAACGATCTGAAATTATTCCTGTTTATACTGCTTTCGGGCTGGATAGGCTTTATGTGTAAATTATCCTTTATGTGGATATATGCAGCGGGGTTGATGTGCTTATGGGTACGCCTATCAACTACTGAAATAAAATTGATCGAATGGATAAAAAAAGGTTTTTGGGTAGCCATCCCGGCAATAATTTCTTTGGCGATAACTTACATTTTCTTCCTTTCAAAAGGCGAAAACCCGGCATCTGCAACAGGGAAATTTAAACTAACTATTGAAGCCCTCGGGTTCCCGTTGGCCGCGCCATTATTAACAGGATTTTCTGTTGATGACCGGTTAAACGGCCTGTTATCCCCTGATGGACCACCCATATTTACACATATGCAAACTATAATCATATTACTATTATTGGCTATACTAAGTATATTGTTAATACTGGCCATCGTCAGTTATATACCTAATACCGACTATAGGTTATTTATCATAACTTTTTATAGCATATCTATTTTGTTTTTTGGGTATTCCTATTTGCGCCAGTCGGTAATATCTTACGAATCAAGGCATTTTAGAATAATAGGGTTACTGATAGTACCCGGCGTAATTTACGGGGTGAGCCGGAGCAAATTGTATTGGCAAGCAGCTTTTCTGTTAATATCTATAATAATAGCTGCCAAAAGTATTCAGTTTACAGTGAATATGTTTAGCGCAAACTCACATAATGTGATAGGCGCTTCCGGTTTTTCATTGCCGACTATTGATCAGCCATCGTTAGATTGTATCAGGAAGCTTGACAGGCAAAATACAAATGCCATTTTTGCTGTCAGCAGCGGGGATGTTGGCTTAGAGATACTGCATAACCGTTTGATAGAGCTGGATGATTATGATGAAAATACAGAACATGATATGACCCCTTATAAGGGACATGCAGGCCCTGTTTATCTATTGTTGCCTGCCGATTATACCGGCAAAAAACTGGCCACAATGTGCAAATATTTCCCTGGATACGATCTTAAAGCAATACCGCTTAGCAAGGGCTATGTGTTGTATACCGGCCAATAATTATTGTTTGTTTATCTCCTGCCAAAGCATATCTTTCAACTCAGCAATGTTTTTTTGAGCTACTGATGATATAAAGACCGATGGAACATCTGCCGGCAACTCCTTCTTCATTTCTCCCAGCAATTCATCATCCAGCATATCTGATTTGGTGATGGCCAATACACGGGGCTTGTGCATCAACTCCGGGTTATATTCGTTTAGTTCTTTCAGTAATATCTGGTATTCTTCCTTTATTGTACGGGTCGTATCGGCAGGCACCATAAACAGCAGTACCGAATTACGCTCGATATGCCTTAAAAAGCGGATGCCTAAACCCTTGCCTTGTGAGGCACCTTCAATTATTCCCGGTATGTCTGCCATTACAAACGAACGCCCATTGCGATAAGCAACTATTCCTAAATTGGGAACAAGTGTAGTAAAGGCATAATCTGCTATCTCTGGTTTTGCTGCCGAAACAACCGACAGCAATGTTGATTTACCCGCATTTGGGAAACCTACCAAACCCACATCAGCCAGTAATTTTAACTCCAGCACGTTCCAAACTTCCTGTCCGTCTTCACCCGGCTGCGAAAACCGCGGGGTTTGTTGGGTGGATGTTTTAAAGTGCCAGTTACCTAAACCTCCCCTGCCGCCGGGTGTCAGTATTTTTGTTTCACCGTCTTTGCTAATTTCGAATAATATCTCGCCGGTTTCAGCATCCCGGGCTATTGTTCCTAACGGAACTTCCAATATCTCATCCCTACCGGTTTTACCTGTACTGGTTGAGCTGCTGCCGGGATCACCGTCACCCGCAATTACGTGTTTGCGAAATTTAAGGTGAAGTAAGGTCCATAGTTGTGCGTTACCTTTTACTATCACATGTCCGCCACGGCCGCCATCACCACCATCCGGTCCGCCGGTTGCTGTAAATTTATCGCGGTGTAAATGCGCAGAGCCCGCCCCTCCGTGACCGGAACGGCAGCATATCTTTACATAATCAACGAAGTTGGAACCTTGGGACATTTTTTAATTGGGATTTCGAATGTTCGATTTCGGATTTATATTGTTCATTAAAATTTGAACATCCGAAATTCGAAATATTTAGTGGGTATCTATAACATCAACTATCGAGTCGAATATTTCATGGATCGAACCGATACCGCTTATACTTGTAAATTTATTTTGAGCCTTATAAAAGCCTGCTACCGGGGCCGTTTTATCATTGTATTCTTTTATGCGTTTGCGTATAACCTCGGGGTTGGCATCATCAGGCCTGCCCGATCCTTTGCCCCTTAATAATAAACGATGCTCTAATTCGTCATCATTCACCTCAAGCGCAATCATTACGGTTATGGCAGAGTCTTTTGATGTTAATAAGCTATCCAATGCTTCGGCCTGCGCAACAGTGCGCGGGAAACCGTCAAAAATAAACCCTTCTGCATCCCTGTTCGCATCCAGTTTATTGCTTATCATACCTATCACAACTTCATCCGGCACTAAACTACCTGCATCCATTAGCTTTTTAGCCTCTAAACCAAGCTTAGTGCCTTGTAATATCTCATTGCGCAAAAGGTCGCCGGTTGATAAATGTATCAAACCATATTTTTCAATAAGATGTTGCGATTGAGTACCTTTTCCTGCGCCGGGAGGGCCAAATAACACTAAGTTTAGCATGCAGTTTTCAAATTAAAAGCCTTTCGGTACAATACAGAAAGGCTTAACTTTTTGTGCACTTGAAGGGAGTCGAACCCCTAACCTCCTGATCCGTAGTCAGGTGCTCTATCCAATTGAGCTACAAGTGCAATATTCCATTCACGTTAGTTCTTGGCACAAGTGCCTTTTTTAACGGACTGCAAAAATAGGATTTCTTTTTAATCCACCCTAAAAAAATTGAAATTACTTTACTTTCTCTGCAATAGCAGCAAAGTCGGGCAAATCTGTGGCTACTTCCAGCACCTCGGCATAAATTATATTTTGCTCCTCGCTAATTACAAATACGGCGCGTTTAGAAACACCTTTCAGGCCCAATATAAACTCTTCGTATATTGCCCCGTAAGCAGTTGAAACTTCCTTGCTAAAGTCTGACAGCAATTCAAATTGTAAATTGTTCACTTCCTTGTACTTGGCCAATGTAAATGGTGAATCGACAGAGATACCTAATACGACAGCATTCATCCCATCGTAATAGCCAAAATTATCGCGCATAGTGCATAATTGCTTGGTACAGGTACCTGTAAAGGCAAACGGAAAAAAATTAAGTACAACCTTTTTGCCTTTAAAATCGGCTAATGATAATGGTTTTAATACGGATGATACTAAAGTAAATTGTGGTGCGGCCTGGCCTATGGTTAATGACATATGTTGTTGTTTTGTGCAAAAAAAGAATAATTATGGAACTAACAGGTAAGCGTTATGTAAATTTTAAATTAATAGCCATTACGCTTGTCAAAACAAATAATTATCATTTACTTTGTTATTCAAAGTACTTTTAATAAATATGTTTAGATTTCATAAATGGTATTTCGGGTTTGCCTTGCTCCTCTTTATAACAGAAATACTAATAGCCGCTTATATGCACGATGCGATCATTCGTCCTTATGGTGGTGATTTTTTAGTAGTGATATTGATCTATTGCACAGTAAAAAGCTTTTTTAATACGCCGGTTCTGCCTACAGCTATCGGGGTATTGCTATTTGCCTATTTAATAGAAGTGTCTCAATATTATCACCTGGTATACTTGTTGGGTTTGGGAAATAATAAATTGGCCTGTATAATTATGGGAACCGGGTTTTCGTGGATGGATATGTTGAGTTATACACTTGGCATAGGTTTGGTAGTGCTGATAGAAAAGGTTTGGCGGCGATAACTCACCACGACTGCGCTTCGCTGGTCGACCCTCTCTCCGCTACGCGCAAAGAGGGTTTTAAAAAAATTGTCAATATGAAATATTTTGTAAGCGAACAATCCATCGTACGGAAGATATGGGGAAAAGCCGATACTACCCTTTTCATCTTCGCAGGAGCAGCGGCTGAGTTTGCCCTGAACAAGGCGGTTGATTGGCTGTATTTCACCGGCCGTTTACCGGCAGATCCATTGGGGAGGTTATTCTCTACTGTCACCTACGCGCGGCAGATCATATTTTCGGAAGAGGAGGAGGCGTTGAAAGCGATTGACAGCATTACCACCATTCATCAAACCGTTGAAGCAAATCGCGGGGCGAAAATACCCGATTGGGCTTATAGAGATGTGTTGTTTTTGCTGATAGATTATTCCATCCGCTCGTTTGAGCTATTGGACCGCAAACTTACTGATGTTGAAAAGGCAGAAGTATTTGACGTTTTTTACCGGGTTGGTGAACGGATGCAATTAGCCGGTTTACCAACAAATTTTACCGAATGGGAACAAATGCGCGAAGAACACCTGCAGGAGAACCTAATATGTAGTGATTTTACTGTTGACCTGTACCGGCAGTACAAAAAGCATTTGGGTGGCTTAAGGTATGAGCTGGTAATACAAATACAGGCACTGCTTACGCCTAAAACAGTGAGCCGGCTGCTATCCCTAAAAAAATCATTTTGGATAACGCCATTACTTGGTGGCTATAAATTTTTGCGACATTTAAAAATGGAAGCATTTTTTAGGAATCTTTTGTTACCAGGGAAATATAGGGTGGAAATAAAGTCATTGGATAGCTAAATTAAATATAACTACTCAAGAATCTTCTTAAATCTATACCCAAAAAACGTGTTTCTATTATGTTTAATTTTATCGGCGCAAACATTAAATAAATAAAAATGGAACAGATCGAGGTTTACAAGGACTTAATGGAAGATTTTAAAGAATATTTCAAAACTCATCGCGACTTACTGCCAGTAGATGTCATTCTCGAAAAGGTTGATATTATAGGTAATGCAGTTATTCTTCCCGAATATGGAAAAACAAAAATACTAAATTGGGAGGTGATTTTCAGAGGAGATTTAGGTAATCCCGAATGGATAGAAAAATATGACATTGGGTTTGATGGATTATCTTTAGCGGAAGTAAAAAAAACAATTTCTCCATTATTGGATTAAGAAATATTAGCATGTTATTAAAAACATCACCCTGATTAATCATGAAAGCCATCATTATAACCCACCCCGGCGGACCCGAAGTTTTGCAATTAGCCGAGAGGCCGCAACCCGCCTATGCTGCCGGCGAGGTGCTGGTACACATTATAGCGGCTGGCATAAACCGCCCCGATGTATCTCAACGCAAAGGCAACTATCCGCCGCCTGCTGGTGCGCCTACAGAAATTCCCGGGCTTGAAATAGCAGGAATAATAGCCAAAGTTGGTGCTGATGTTACCCGCTGGAAAGTGGGCGATAAAGTTTGCGCATTGGTATGGGGAGGCGGCTATGCCGAATATTGTAATGTGCCCGAAGGGCAATGCCTTCCCATACCCGATGATCTGACATTTATAGAAGCCGCATCGTTACCCGAAACTTTTTTTACAGTTTGGAGCAACGTGTTTGATCGCGGCAGCTTAAAACCGGGAGAAAGTTTGCTCGTACATGGCGGCTCAAGTGGTATTGGGGTAGCGGCTATTCAAATGGCGGTGGCTATGGGCAGTAAGGTTTATGTAACCGCAGGGTCGGATGAAAAATGTAAATTTTGTGAGGAGTTGGGTGCTGCGAAAGCCATCAACTATAAAACTGAAAACTTTGCAGACCAGATAAAGGACCTAACCAACGGTAACGGCGTGGATGTGATACTGGACATGATAGGCGGCGATTATACGCCCGTCAATCTGCAATGCCTGGCTAATGATGGCCGCCTGGTAATGATCAATATGATGAACGGCAAGGATGTGGGTATAGATCTTTCTGTAGTGATGCGTAAGCGGCTGGTAATAACAGGTTCGATGCTACGGTCGAGGGAAGTAGCGTTTAAAAGCGCGATAGCCCGTAACCTTGAAAAACACATCTGGCCGCTCATCGCCAAAGGCGAAATAAAGGCGATAGTGCATGATATATTTTCGGCGGATAAAGCTGCCGATGCCCACCGGTTAATGGAAAGCAGTACGCATATAGGGAAGATAGTTTTAAGCTTTGAGGGCTGATATTACTTATAAAACCAGATCCCTTTATTATTATTGCTTTGATTGTAAAAGCGCTTACCCTTATAATCAATAAACAGCTTATTTTCGGTGGTTGAAACAATGCAATCAACAGGGTTTGTATCTATTATAGTATTAGCTGTTATATTATTAACGTTTATATAAATTGGGTTAATTTGCTGCTTATAACAATCGGTAAACAAGGGATAAACCCAATCATCTACTCCAAATTCCAGCCCAATGTTTTTATTGTGCGAGGCACTTATATCTTTTACAACATGCTTATATTCCTCATACAATGCCGGGCGGCTTACAAAGTAGTTTTTATACCTGTTATTAAGCATCAAGTTGTTAAACGGGCGGTTATTATTGTGCAATATATTCATACAACCTGTAAATAAAAGCAGTGGCAATATTACATAGCTCACCACCTTTTTATACCAATTGCTAATGCTTAATATATAAACTATAAACGGCATAAAAAGTAAAAATATCGGCACCTGCAGGCGGCTGTTCCACGGTTGCCATTTTAAATAATAACCAAAAAACATGATCTGTAAAACTGCAACTGCAAAAAGCAGTAATGCTATATTATTATTGCGCTTAGTTTTGTTGTAGGAAAAAATAAAAATAAAGGCAGAAGTTACTATTAACAGCAAATGAATAAGATTTGGCGCCGAATCTTCGCTGTTATCATCAGCCTCTGTACTATATTTCATACCACCGTAATTAATTGCCGGATCATTAATATCAACGCCAGCTATTTGGTGCAGTTTGTATATAACCGAATTTGCAGCCTCGGCAAAATGATCGGCATATATCATATCAAAATGCATCCCGGCATTTTTTATAATATTTGACACCAGCAATACCGGCGACATTTTTTGATTGGCATAAGTTTGAAATTCCTTTTTATCTGCCCCTAAAACATTATGGCTTGTTTTATAATTGCGATAATAGTGCCCGGCGTTTATAGCAATACCTATCCCGATAAACGCTATAGCATAGCTTATTAAACGGGCATTGCGTGTTTGGTATAATTTAACCAGCATGGTTATACCAAAAATGAGCAGGATAGGCGCAAAACAAAGATAGGCCGTTCCCTTTGTTAAAATACCCAGGCCTGTAGCCAACCCCAAAAAAACAAAGTTGCCTAATACCGGCAACCTTACCGTTTTATAGGCAAAAACGCATGTTGTTATAACAAAGAAGGATACAACAATATCATTTTGGGAGCTTGATGCCTGCAAGGCAACCTCAGGTATGCTTATGCTTAACGCGATAGTTAATAATTGATATTTGCGGCTAAACCCGAAAGCTTTTACAATAACCAATAAAGCCGCTAATGTGGCTAACAGAAAAAACAGTTGCACAAGGCCCGAAAACCTGTCGTTCCCGCTAAGTACGTTGAATTGCATCATCATGTATTCTGCAAAAGGGGGCTGGTAAATTTGCCTGAATATTTGCGTGTAATAATGTGCTACCGACTGATGGCTTATCCAGCTTGGGATACGACCAAGGTGATAGGTCATGGCATCCCAGTTATTAGGTGGATATACTACCCCCTGTATAAAAACCAATACAAGTATAATTGCCGTGGCAATTAACAGGAACCATTCGTAACCGCTTAAATCCCTTATCGCATTGCGCAGTTGATTTTTAAAGTCGGTACAAAACAGTACCGCCGACTGATACAATTTTAAATACAGGTAGGATAAATTGATTATGGCAAACGCTATCCATAAAAAAAGGATGTTTGTATAGGTTAATTGATGCCATAGGCTAAGCCCTTCGGTAATAAGCACAACCAGTGCAGAAAATAAAAGCACTGTGGCTAATAAAACTTCCTTCTTACCGGCGTTGTTGCCATATAAGGTACCCAGCAATACAAAAAATGATATAAAACAAACTAGCAATATAGCTATTCCCATGGTAGTGATCTGTGATAAATAGTTTAAGTGCGCAAATGTACTGGCCTTATGTTACCGTTGTATTAAACATCCAAAAAAATATCAAATTAAATATTTTAATATTAGGACGGAAATCTTAACTTTGCGCCCTGAAATAGCGGGTAAAAGTATCCTGCCTATTTTTAATATTTTAAAAAATATACCAGGTTATATATGTCCAACATTGGAAAAATTTCCCGGATCATCGGTCCGGTAGTTGACGTTAGCTTTGCTGACAACGCCACTCTTCCCAGAATTTATAACGCGTTAGAGATCACTAAGGAAAATGGCCAAAAGATCGTTTTAGAAGTTCAACAGCACTTAGGCGAGGACCGTGTCCGTGCCGTTGCGATGGACTCGACTGACGGATTATACCGCGGAATGGATGTGGTTGATACCGGATCGGCTATTAAAATGCCGGTTGGCGACAACATTAAGGGCCGCGTATTTAACGTAGTTGGCGATGCGATTGATGGTATCCCTAACCTGGACAAAGCTAATGGCCGCCCTATCCACAACACCCCTCCCCGTTTCGAGGATTTGACTACCGAAGCTGAGATACTATTTACAGGTATCAAGGTTATCGACTTGTTAGAGCCTTATGTAAAAGGTGGTAAAATTGGTTTGTTTGGTGGTGCCGGTGTAGGTAAAACAGTATTAATTCAAGAGCTGATCAACAACATTGCTAAGGCTTATGACGGTTTATCCGTATTTGCCGGTGTAGGTGAGCGTACACGTGAAGGTAATGACCTTTTACGTGAGATGCTTGAATCAGGCATTATAAAATATGGCGATGCATTTATGCACTCGATGGAAGAAGGCGGATGGGATCTGTCTAAAGTTGATGAAGCAGCTTTGAAAGATTCTAAAGCAACCTTCGTATTCGGCCAGATGAACGAGCCTCCCGGTGCACGTGCACGTGTGGCGCTTTCGGGCTTAACTATTGCGGAGTATTTTCGCGATGGTGATGCAGAAGGCAAGGGTCGTGATATCTTGTTCTTTATTGATAACATCTTCCGCTTTACACAAGCCGGGTCTGAAGTATCGGCGTTATTGGGCCGTATGCCATCAGCGGTAGGTTACCAGCCAACTTTGGCTACAGAGATGGGTATGATGCAAGAACGTATCACTTCAACCAAACGTGGTTCTATCACCTCTGTACAGGCCGTTTACGTACCTGCGGATGACTTGACCGACCCTGCTCCTGCTACAACATTTGCCCACTTAGATGCAACAACCGTACTTTCGCGTAAAATTGCCGAGCTGGGTATCTACCCAGCGGTGGATCCGTTGGATTCAACCTCGCGCATATTGAGCCCATCTATCTTAGGCGACGAGCATTACAATACTGCTCAACGCGTTAAAGAAACCTTACAACGTTACAAAGAATTGCAGGATATCATCGCCATTTTGGGTATGGATGAGTTGAGCGAGGAAGATAAATTAGTGGTATCGCGTGCACGCCGTGTACAACGTTTCTTATCACAACCGTTCCACGTTGCCGAGCAGTTTACCGGCTTAAAAGGTGTATTGGTTGATATTAAGGAAACCATCAAAGGCTTCAACATGATCATGGATGGCGAAGTTGACGAATACCCCGAAGCAGCATTTAACCTTGTAGGCAGCATTGAAGATGCTATCGAAAAAGGCAAGAAACTATTAGAAGAAGCGAACGCGTAAATGTGCAGATGAGTAAATATGCAGAGGTGCAGATTATGTGCATCGGGCTATTTACTCATCAGCTTATAAACACATTTGCACATCTGCATATACGCACATTTGCACATTAACAAAATGACATTAGAAATTCTTACTCCCGATAAAAAAGTATATGAAGGCGAGGCCAGCTCGGTTACGCTGCCGGGTACTATGGGGTTTTTCGAGATATTGAACCACCACGCGCCTATTATCTCTACTTTAGAGGATGGCAAGCTAACCGTTCGCGGTGGCAGTGCCGGTAAAGAAGAAGTGTTTATGATACACGGCGGTGTGGTAGAAGCATCAAACAATAAAGTGGTTGTCCTGGTAGAGGGCATCTCTGCAAAATAAGGCCTCACAGCCTCACCTAAACGGCGCAGCCCTCATTAACACCTTAACAACAACAACTAACTGTTAATAATCCTCTCCAAAGGGGAGGACTTGAAGACATTTTTTTTTGCCCGGGCAGGTAACTGTTCCGGGCTTTTTTGTGGGGTGGAGTTTTTAATTCCCTCCCCGGGGAGGGGTGCGGCTGGCTGCGCGTAAAGGCAGGGAGGGGTTTCGCCGAGAGTGGCGGCAGGGTTAACATAACTTAACACAATTCAAAATTTATTGTGTTAAGTTATTAATAATCAAATAATTGAAATTTACCAGGGTTAACATAAAATACACGTTTTCCAGTCCGTCATGATCGGTTACAAATGCCCGGATAATAGCGCCGAATCGCGTAGGACCGAACTTTTGAAATCCATATAATTATTTGGTTATTGTAATTTTTTAATAAGATAATCGAATTATTTTAGATTATCCTATTAAAATTATACATTTGTATATGGATGTAAGCCAGGCAATATCACGTTATTCGGCACAGCCTTTAACGCACCAGTTATTGATGTGGTTATTGAAGGATTATAAGCGGCCAAATGACAAAGTACATTCTTTATTGAACAGCGGTGTATTAAGTCCATTAAAAAAGGGTTTATATATTGCAGGCCCGGCATTAGCGGTTACTAAGCCCGAGCCTTTTATACTGGCCAACCATATATTGGGGCCAAGCTATATCTCATTAGATGCTGCGCTTTCTTATTACGGGCTGATACCCGAACGGGTGTTCGAGATCACATCAATGACTACAAAGTCTTCCCGAATGTTCAAAACATCGGCCGGTATTTTTAGTTATACCCATTTGCCCCTGCCTTACTATTCGTTCGGTATCCGGCAGGAAAAGTTGGCGGATGAACTATATGTGATGATGGCTTCGCCCGAAAAGGCATTGTTTGATAAGATACTCACCACATCAGGCATTATATTTAGAAGCCCGGTAAATGTGCTTGATTATTTAGTTGAAGACTTGCGGATTGATGAGGATAGCCTAAAGGAATTGGATACCGCGACTATGACATCATGGTTACCAGACGCGCCGAAAAAGGAAACTTTTAAAATGATTGTTAAGGCCATAAACAGCTTATGATAAAAGAATGGCTGGATACCTATAAACCAGCAAACCGGGATGAAGCCTTACACGCCCTGCGCGAAATTATGCAGGAGATTGCGCTTGCCGGTTTGCAACGTGCAGGATTTTTTGAAAAGGCAGCCTTTTATGGTGGTACAGCGTTAAGAATATTTTATGGCCTGGACCGGTTCTCTGAAGACCTGGACTTTTCTCTATTAGCGGTCAATCCGGACTTTTCATTGGATAAATACCTGGATGCCATTTTGATAGAATTTGAATCGCTGGGGATGCAGGTGTCTGTAAGGGAAAAGCAAAAAACAGTTCAAAGTAATATTGAATCTGCATTTTTAAAATCGGAAACAATATGGAAGGAACTGGTTTTGGAAGGTACTGTTCCTCAAAAAAACGGATTGGACCAAAAAGCGAATATTAAAATCAAGCTGGAGGTTGATACCGTTCCTCCCCTCGGTTTTGAAACCGAAGAAAAACTATTGTTAAAGCCGTTTTCGTTTTATGTGAAGTGTTTTGCCATTGACGACCTGTTTGCTGGTAAAATGCACGCCTTGTTGTTCCGCAAATGGAAAAACAATGTAAAGGGGCGCGATTGGTATGATATGGAATGGTATATAAAAAAAGGCGTAGTATTAAATTTAAAACACTTTGCAATAAGGGCGCATAATAGCGGCGACTGGCCCAATGAAATCATAACAGAAGATCAGTTTAGAACTTTGCTGAACGAAAAAATTGATGCCGTGGATATGAACCGCATAAAGGCTGATATTATCCGTTTTATTCCCGAGCCGGATAAGTTAAACATTTGGTCGGCGGGGTATTTTCGGGATTTGGCGGGGAGTTTGAAAGTGACAGAAAAGTAGCTATATTTGGCTAAAGCCCTTTCATTATCATTGTATTTCCTCCGTTGGTTGAAACCAACGGCAATGAAATTTCCTATCATTGCCGTCCTATTTATGGGGCGGATAATATTAGCAAGCGTTTAGAGGCTTTAGCCAAAATACCGTCTTTCCATTTTTGCCCCACGTTATTGCGAACGCTGGCGTGGCAATCTATATATGCCAATCAAGCGTTATTTAGTACGAGCACATGTTCTATATCAATATGCTGTATTCGCAGATAAATGATAGCTTTATTAAATAATTGATGATATGAAAATCAAGCATACAGAAGTAGATATCCCTGAGGACAACCCATTCAAAAATTGCAAATTAGGAAGAGAAAAATATGGTCAAATATTAACTACAATCATCGGTTCTTACTCGGATGGATTTGTACTTGGAATAGATAATAAATGGGGGACAGGGAAAACGACATTTGTAAAAATGTGGAAACAGCAATTGGATAACGAAAATTATAAAACTTTATATTTTAATGCATGGTCAAATGATTTCGATAGCAATCCGCTAATAGCAATTCTATCAGAATTAAAAACCTTAAATCCATCAAGCGATGATGTCTCATTTAAAAAATTATTGACAAAAGGGGCTATAATTACGCAAAACCTATTACCAGCTGTGGTTAAAGCTATTGCAGAGAAGTATATTGACATAGCAGTCATTAAAGATGCACTCGAAGAAGTTGCCAAGTCGGCCGGCGATATTTTAAAAACTGAAATTGACGATTATTCGAAAAAGAAAAAAGGCTTAGTCGACTTTAAAAAAGATCTAGAAACATATGTCGAAAAAAACACCGAAAAACAACCATTGATATTTATAATAGATGAGTTAGATCGATGTAGGCCTAGTTATGCCGTTGAAGTTTTAGAGCAGATAAAGCACTTTTTTTCCGTAAAGGGGACTGTTTTTGTTTTGGCAATTGACAAGATACAGCTTGGAAATGCCATAAAAGGCTTTTATGGTAGCGAAAGTATTGATTCGAATGAATATCTACGGAGATTTATAGATATTGAATATACAATACCACCTCCACCAACTGGGGTGTTTTGCCAATATTTATTTGATTATTATCAATTCGATTTGTTTTTTAATAAACCAGCAAGAAAACATCCAGAATTGATAGATGAAAAAGAATTATTTTTAAATATTTCAACCAAAATATTTGATAAAGACAATATTACGTTAAGGCAACAAGAAAAGATATTTGCTCATGCCAGGCTTGCTTTAAATACGATTCCAGAAAAAAATTATTTATATCCTGAGATGTTTTTTTTATTAACTTATATAAGAGACCAAAAAAGTTCTTTTTACTTAAATATACGAAATAGGAAATTTAAACCGCAACAATTTATTGATAATTTAAAAGATTTATTACCTCAAAATTTGGATAAATACGACGTTACTCATTTTATTTATTTAGAAGCACAATTTGCAATGTTCTATGATAATTATTGTAAAGAAAGCCATGTACCATCCAACTTATATGAACACAACCCTGAATCAAAAGAAAGTGTCTTATTAGTAAATTCATCCTATGGAACCAAAGAAGCTAATGATGTATTTTTAGGTTATTTAACGTCGTTTAGTACAAGGAATAGGTCTGGAACTAAGCTAAGTATATTATTAGATAAAATAGATTTACTCGAAAACGTCATTAACTGATTCCCCCGCTGGCACGAGTATCCGCCAATAGCTAGGCTACTCGTGCCTTAGCATAATGATTAGCACATGCAAAGATTGCCACGCTATCGCTCGCAAATGCCGTTCGACGGGGTGTTTTCCCCTCCCATTTCCCCGCTGGCGCGAGTATCCGCGTTGGCCATAACCGGGGCTACTCGTGCCCAACTTTCCCACTCCCCCACCCTCTTTCACGCCGAAAATTGACCATTTACTATGCATGCATAAAAAACATACCGAATACCGTTTTAAACTTTGGTATTATTACTAACATATTTAATTTGCATAAATTATATATTTACACAATTTAATATCTAATATAACTAATTAAACGAACTTATATACTTATTTAAAAAACTTAAAATAAGCTATTGCCAGTTTTTGGGGCTATGTCTATCTTACGGATACCAATTCCTGCATAAAGGAAACCGAATAACAATTAGCAAAAAATGGGCACCGTTACTACCGAAACGACAGAATTAAATAAGTACAGCAAAACCTTAACGCAGGACCCTACACAGCCCGCCGCGCAGGCCATGTTGTATGGCATTGGGCTAACCGATGACGACCTGAAAAAGGCGCAGGTAGGCGTGGCCAGCATGGGTTATGACGGCAATACCTGCAACATGCATTTGAATGATCTGGCTAAAATTGTTAAACAAGGTATCTGGAATGAAGATTTGGTGGGCTTGATATTTCATACCATTGGCGTAAGCGATGGCATGAGCAACGGTACCGAAGGCATGCGCTACTCGTTGGTGAGCCGCGATATTATTGCCGATAGTATAGAGGCGGTTACCGGCGCTCAATACTATGACGGGCTAATTACCCTGCCGGGCTGCGATAAAAACATGCCGGGCTCTATTATGGCAATGGGCAGGTTAAACCGCCCAAGCATTATGGTATACGGCGGCACCATTAAACCCGGCCACTGGAAGGGCGAGGATTTGAACATTGTATCGGCATTTGAGGCCTTAGGCAAAAAGATAGCCGGTACTATTACTCCCGAGGATTTTATGGGGGTAATTAAAAATGCCTGCCCAAGCGCAGGTGCATGCGGCGGTATTTATACCGCCAACACCATGGCCGCGGCTATTGAGGCATTGGGCATGAGCTTGCCTTACTCCTCTTCCAACCCCGCGCTAAGCGATGAAAAGAAAGCGGAATGTTTAGCAGCGGGCAAAGCCATTAAGATATTATTAGAGAAAGATATAAAACCATCAGACATCATGACCCGCAAAGCATTTGAGAATGCGATGATGGTAATTATGGTATTGGGCGGCAGCACCAACGCGGTGCTGCACATGATAGCCATGGCAAAAAGCATTGATGTGAAGCTTACGCAGGATGATTTCCAACTGGTGAGTAACCGCATACCGGTACTGGCCGATATGAAGCCAAGCGGCAAATACATGATGGAGGACCTGCACAATATTGGCGGTGTACCCGCAGTAATGAAGTATTGCCTTAAACAAGGCTGGCTGCATGGCGATTGCCTAACCGTTACCGGCAAAACAATTGCCGAGAACCTGGCAGATGTTCCTGAACTGGAATTTGATACACAAAAGATAATATGGCCTGCGGAAGCACCTATAAAGGCTACGGGGCATTTACAAATATTGTACGGCAATATTGCCGAAGGTGGCAGTGTAGCTAAAATAAGCGGTAAAGAGGGTACTCATTTTGAAGGCCCTGCCCGCGTATTTGATGGCGAATTTGAACTGATACACGGCATCCAAAGCGGCCGGGTAAAGGCAGGCGATGTTGTGGTGATCCGCAATGTGGGCCCTAAAGGCGCGCCGGGAATGCCCGAAATGCTGAAACCAACATCGGCCATATTTGGCGTGGGGCTGGGCAGTTCGGTAGCGTTAATTACTGATGGCCGTTTTAGCGGTGGTACACATGGTTTTGTGGTGGGACATATCACCCCCGAAGCTTTCGATGGCGGCGCGATTGGCTTAATAAAGGATGAGGATAAAATTATTATTGACGCGACTACTAATCAAATCAATGTGATCTTATCGGACGAGGAAATGGCAGCAAGAAAAGCCGCCTGGGTTCAGCCCAAATTAAAGGTTAGCAAAGGTTTATTATATAGATACGCAAA
>Ga0193702_1000055_pt1 | contig 48523 bp, 46 predicted proteins | sample U3a1metaG_FD_143060 | JGI IMG/M metagenome (GOLD analysis project Ga0193702, IMG submission 143060) | Soil microbial communities from a riparian zone of the East river system, Colorado, United States - U3a1 | ecosystem: Environmental > Terrestrial > Soil > Riparian zone | place: USA: East River... | reverse complement strand
CGGGCGAAGGCATGATCGTGACCGCGGGCGGGGTCGACACCCACATCCACTTCATCTGCCCGCAGCAGATCGAAGAGGCCTTGATGAGCGGCGTGACCACCATGATCGGCGGCGGCACCGGGCCGGCGGTGGGCACCGCGGCCACCACCTGCACGCCGGGACCCTGGCATCTGCATGCGATGCTGGCCGCGGCCGACGCCTTCCCGATGAACCTCGGCTTTCTCGGCAAGGGCAATGTGAGCCTGCCGGCGCCGCTCGAGGAGCAGGTGCTGGCCGGCGCCGTCGGCCTGAAGCTGCACGAGGACTGGGGCAGCACCCCGGCCGCGATCGACAACTGCCTGGCGGTGGCCGACCGGCTCGATGTGCAGGTTGCGATCCACACCGACACGCTGAACGAGGGCGGCTTCCTCGAAGCCACGCTGGCCGCGTTCAAGGACCGCACCATCCACACCTTCCACACCGAGGGTGCCGGCGGCGGCCATGCGCCCGACATCATCGCCGCGGTCGGGCAGGACAATGTGCTGCCTTCGTCGACCAACCCGACCCGCCCGTTCACCGTCAACACGCTCGACGAGCACCTCGACATGCTGATGGTCTGCCACCACCTCGACCCGGCCATCGCCGAGGACGTGGCGTTCGCCGAATCGCGCATCCGGCAAGAGACCATCGCGGCCGAGGACATCCTGCACGACCTCGGCGCGATCTCGATGATGTCGTCCGACTCGCAGGCCATGGGGCGGGTCGGCGAAGTCATCATGCGCACCTGGCAGACCGCGCACAAGATGAAGCAGCAGCGCGGACCGCTGGCGCCGGACGGCGCGCGCAACGACAACTTCCGCGTCAAGCGCTACATCGCCAAGTACACCATCAACCCGGCCATCACGCATGGCGTCGCGCACGCGGTCGGCTCGCTGGAGGTGGGCAAGATCGCCGACATCGTGCTGTGGAAGCCGGCCTTCTTCGGCGTCAAGCCGTCGATGATCCTGAAAGGCGGGATGATCGCCGCGGCCCAGATGGGCGACCCGAACGCCTCGATCCCGACGCCGCAGCCTGTGCATTACCGGATGATGTTCGGCGCGTTCGGCGGCGGCCTCAAGAAATCGTTCACCTTCGTCTCGCAGGCCGCTTACGACGCCGGCATCGGCAAGCAACTCGGCTTGTCCAAGACCCTGATCCCGGTGCGCGGCATGCGCCGCCTGCGCAAGGCCGACATGATCCACAACGGCGCCACGCCGCGCATGGAAGTCGATCCCGAAACCTACGAGGTGCGCGCCGACGGCGAGCTGCTGGTGTGCGAGGCGGCCGCGGTGCTGCCGATGGCGCAGCGTTATTTTCTGTTCTGAGGAAAACCGATGATCACCCTGCATACCAAGCTGGAACAAGCGGACGAGGTCCACGACGAACTGGTGCTGGCCTACGACCAGCGCGAGAAGTGCCGCCTGCGCGCGCGTCTCGCCTCGGGCGGCGAGGCCGCGCTGTTCATGGCGCGCGGCACGGTGCTGCGCAACGGCGACTTGCTGACCGGCGAAGACCGGCGCGTGGTGCGCGTGACCGCCGCGCGCGAGCCGACCTACCTGGTGCATTGCCCGACCGAGCGGGTGATGGCGCGCTGCGCCTTCCATCTCGGGAACCGGCATACGCAGGTGCAGATCGGCACCGGTTCGCTGCGCATCCGCGTCGACCCGGTGCTCAAGGAGATGGTCGAGGGGCTGGGCGCGCGCGTGATCGAGGAGGTCGCGGCCTTCGAGCCGGAGCCGGGCGCCTATGCCGGCGCGGGCCACAGCCATGGCGGCGGCCACGCGCTGGCGCCGGTGCCGCTACGCCAGAAGATCCATCGTCCGAGCGACCCGGTGGCCTGATGAACGCGACCGCGCTGCTCCACCTGCTGCAATTTGCCAGCCCGGCGCTGCCGATCGGCGGCTACAGCTATTCGCAGGGGCTGGAAACGGCGCTCGAAGCGGGCCTGGTGCACGACGCCGAGACCAGCCGCGCATGGATCGCGCGCCACCTGCACGAAGTGGTGGCGCAATGGGACGCGCCGCTATTCTGGCGCCTGCTGAAGGCCTTCGAGGCGCGCGACGACGCTTCGGTGGCGCTGTGGGCCGAGCGCTTCCTGGCCTCGCGCGACACCGCCGAATTGCGCGCCGAGACGATCCAGATGGGTTATTCGCTCACGCGCCTGCTGGCCGAATTGGGCGTGGCCGAGGTCGCGCCGCTGGGCGCCGAGGTGGCGTTGCCGACCGCTTTCGCCTGTGCCTGCGATGCGCTCGACATCCCGCACCAGGAAGCGCTGCTGGCGATGCTGTTCGCCTGGACCGAGAACCAGGTGCTGGTGTGCGTCAAGTCGGTGCCGCTGGGGCAGGTGGCCGGCCAGCGCATGCTGCTGTCGCTGCGGCCCGCGCTGGAGCAGGCCGCGCGCCATGCGCAGACGGTGGGCGACGACGCGCTGTCGAATTGGTCGCCCGGCTTATCCATCCTGTCGATGCGGCACGAGGTGCAGCACGGCAGGCTTTATCGATCTTGAAAAGAGGCGCCATGACATCGAATCCACTGAGGGTCGGCATCGGCGGCCCGGTCGGCTCCGGCAAGACCGCGCTGTGCGAGAAGCTGTGCAAGGGCATGCGCGACCGGTACGACATGGCCGTCATCACCAACGACATCTACACCCGCGAGGACATGGAGATCCTGCTGCGCGCGAACGCGCTGGCGCCGGAGCGCCTGATGGGGGTGGAGACCGGCGGCTGCCCGCACACCGCGATCCGCGAGGACGCGTCGATCAACCTCGAGGCGATCGCGCGCATGCAGGCCGACTTCCCGGACCTCGACCTGATCCTGATCGAGTCGGGCGGCGACAACCTGGCCGCCACCTTCAGCCCCGAACTGTCGGACCTGACCTTGTACGTGATCGACGTGGCGGGCGGCGAGAAGATCCCGCGCAAGGGCGGGCCGGGCATCACCCGCTCCGACCTCCTGATCATCAACAAGACCGACCTCGCGCCGCACGTCGGCGCGAATCTCGACATCATGGCGCAGGACGCCAAACGCCAGCGCGGCGAGCGGCCCTTCGTGTTCACCAATTTGCGCAGCGGGGAGGGGGTGGCCGAAGTGATCGCCTTCATCCGCGAGCAGGGTCTGCTCGAAGCCTGACGCTAGGCCGGTGGGCGCGGCGGCGCCAGCACGATGGGCGCGGCCAGTTCGGGCCGCAAGCCCTGGTGGCCCCGGTAGGCGGCGGCGATGGCGGCCATGTCGAGCTCGGGGTCGCCGGTCAGGTCGATCGTGTCGACCACGCCGAGCTCCTTGTTGGGGAAGTCGAGATACACGATCAGCAGCGGCACCTTGGCGGTCAGGGCCAGGTGATAGAAGCCGCTGCGCCAGTGCGGACGGTAGCTGCGCGTGCCTTCCGGCGTGATCGCCAGCCAGAACCAGTCGGCCGCGTGCATGGTGTCGGCCAGGCGCTGGGTGGCGCCGGTCGCGGTGCTGCGTTCGGTCGCCACGCCGTCCCAATGACGCATGAAGACGCCGAGCGGGCCGCGGAACAGCGACTCCTTGCCGAGCCAGCGGAAGGGCAGGCCGAGCGCCCATTTGCCGAGCAGGCCGACCACGAAATCCCAGTTCGAGGTATGCGGGTAGACCACCGCCACGCCGTGCGGACCGGGCAGCGGTTTGTAGCGCAGGCGCCAGCCGGCCAGCTGCAGCAGGCGCAGCGACATGCGCTGGCGCCAGGTGGGGAGCGCTGCCGGTTGCAGCAGGTCGTCGCTCATCGGGTCTCCGTTCTCGTCGTTATAGCCGGCGCATCTAAAATTGCATGCCGGAAAATCTGCGCCTGCATTCTATAACTTGCCGAAATGGGCGACAAGCGAAAAAACGGGGCCAGTTAACAGTTCAAGTATTATGGAAATATTGAAATTGACTTCGCAAGGGCCGAGGCCGGTTCCATTGACACCAGACACGCACTGGGCGCGCTGGCAGGACGGCCACTTCATCATCTACAGCGCCAAGTTCGCGACCATGAATGCGCTGATCGGCTTCCTGATCGAGAACTGCTGCGGCGGCAAGCCCTGCGGTCCGGCGCTGCGGCCGGTATGACGCTGGCGCGACGGCTGGTGGCCGAAGGGGGGGGCACGGCGCTGCTGGTGGCGGTGGTGATCGGCTCCGGCATCATGGCGCGGAACCTGAGCGGTGGGCGTGCGGCGCTGGCGCTACTGGCGAATGCGATCGCGAGCGGCGTCGGACTGGTGGCGTCGATCCTGATGTTCGGCGGGGTGTCGGGCGCGCACTTCAATCCGGTGGTGACGCTGTCGGCCGCATGGCAAGGGGGCCGATACGCGGGCCGACAACGAGATCAGCGAGCCAGCAGAGCGATCAGCATGACGGCCGAGACGATTAGCCCGCCGACCACCATCAATTTGCCGAGAACGATCATGACGCGGCCCCGAGCATCTGGATCCGAGAGGTATTCGATCAGCCTGTTCATAGCATGTCCTTGCGCGATTAAGTATAGCATTCACATGTTGACGGTCCATGCATGAGTCAATGTCAACGAGAACGCAGTAATAGCTGACGCCCAAATGGACAGGCGCATGATGCTCGGTATGGGTGTGCCGGTTTGAGTCGCTTTTTTTCTGACTTGACCAAGTTCTTCATCGAAGGCGTCCATGGTTCCAAATAGCACCAGCACCGATGAAAAGACAATGATCAGGGTATGCCAAGCAATGGCGACCCAAGCGATGATTATCCCGATGTTCACTGCGTCGTGGTTGCCAGAAAGTCGCTGCAGGTTGCCCGCAGCTTCATACCACGCAGCGGCGCACAGGGCGATGACAGTCCAGAATAGTTGCCCGTCTTGCAGAGAACGCCGTACAAGTTTCTTCACCGTTCCCGGATACCTCTTGCTCGTGCTGAGCAAGGGGAGCAGGGCGATTGGTGCAAGCAATGGAACTGCAACGTTCAAAAGAAACCACGCGGTAAATTTAAAGTATTCCATTCGTAGACCCGATTAGAAAAACCACCATCCACCATATAGGCTTGAAGCATGGACGTTACGATTTACCACAACCCGCGCTGCGGCACTTCGCGCAATACGCTGGCACTGATCCGCAATGCCGGGGTCGAGCCGACCGTGATCGACTACCTCGCGCGGCCGCCTTCGCATACCTTGTTGAAGGCGATGATCGGCGCCGCCGGCCTGTCCGTGCGCGACGCGATGCGCAGCAAGGAGAAGGAGTACGCCGAACTCGGCCTCGCCGATCCCGCGCTCGGCGACGACGCGCTGATCGATGCGATGCTCGCCCATCCGGTGTTGATCAACCGGCCGTTCGTCGTCACCCCGCACGGCGTGCGCCTGTGCCGGCCGTCCGAACTGGTGCTCGACATCCTGCCGCTGGCGCAGCGCGGCGCCTTCAGCAAGGAAGACGGCGAGGCGGTGATCGACGCCGCGGGCCGGCGCATCGCGCCCAAAAGCTGAGGCCTGCTGTCGCTGGCTTGATGAAAATGCTACTATTGCTCGACACTAATAACTAGCCCTAGTCATCACTTCCAGGACAGCCATGCATATTGACATCGAACCGGCGGGCGCGCTGGTGGGTGCCGGCCTCGCGGCCAGCGAAATCGAAGGCGACAGTGCGGTTCACGGCGCGCATGCGCATCCGGCCAATTGCGCAAACTGCCAGGCGTCGCTGGCCGGCCAGTTCTGCCATGCTTGCGGCCAGCGCGCGCATTTGCACGGCTCGCTGCTGCACCTCGGCGAAGAACTCTTGCACGGCATCCTGCATTTCGATGCCAAGGCCTGGCGCACGCTGCCGATGCTGGTGGCGCGCCCGGGCCAGCTCACGCGGCGTTATGTGGATGGCCAGCGCGCGCGTTTCGTGTCGCCGCTGGCGCTGTTCCTGTTCATGATCTTCTTGATGTTTTTCGTGGTGTCCTGGGTCAGCCAGGACAGCGGCAACAGCAACGGCGGCGCTGGGTCCGCGACTGCGGACAAGGTGGTGACCAAGGCGCAGGCCAAGATGGAAAAGGTGCTGGCGAAGAGCGTCTCCCAGTTGGCCAAGGCCGAAGCGACACTGGCCATGGCCAAGGCCAATAACCAGGACGTGGCCGAAGCCCAGTCCGGGCGCGACCAGGCGCAAGAGGAGGTGGCAGCGGGCAAACAGGCGCTGAAGGAACTCAAGGCCGCGAGCGAGGAACCGGCCGCCAAGGCAGGCGAGGCGGCGTCCGAATCCGGGCCGACCAGCTACTGGGACAGCGCCGATGTGGACACCGGCTGGCCCGCGGCCGACGCCGCGCTCAAGCACGCGCTGGCCAACCCCGAGCTGACGATCTACAAGCTGAAAAATGCGGCGTCCAAGTATTCCTTCCTGCTGGTGCCGATTTCGCTGCCCTTCCTGTGGCTGATGTTCTTCTGGCGGCGCGGTATCACGATGTACGACCATGCGGTGTTCGTGCTGTATTCGCTGTCGTTCATGGCCTTGCTGGTGGTGCCGCTGGCGCTGCTCGAGAGGGCCGGGATGAACCGCGCGGCGATGCTGCTGCTGTGCTTCATCCCGCCGGTCCACATGTTCATGCAGCTGCGCGGGACCTACAGGCTGGGCGTGATGTCGGCGCTGTGGCGCACGGTGGCGCTGCTGTTCGTGTCGGGCACCGTGTTCCTGCTGTACCTGCTGCTGATCCTGGTGCTCAGCATGCACTGATCAGTGTTGGTAGGCGCCGATGTCGTAGCCGCTGCTGGCGGTGCGCGGTGCGCCGTCGACATCGGTCGGATGGGCGTAGGTCGCGATGCCCTTGCCGATCGCCGGCGAGTGTTTGGCGAGCCTGAAATCCGGCGTCCCGCTGCGTGAATAGGCGATGAAGCCGGGCGCCGCGGCCACCGTGCCGCTGTGGACCATGCCGCTGCCCAGGCTCCAGTCGCCGCCCGGATTCTGGAACACCAGGTTGTTGCGGTAGCTGTTGTTGCGGCCGGTCGAACCCTGCTCCGAGATGCCGTTCTTGTTGTCGTACACGATGTTGTTGTACACATGGGTGTGATCGTTCGGCCCCGTCGTGTAATAGAAGTCGCCGCCGCCCACCACGATGCCGGTGTTCGAGCCCGCCACCGTGTTGTTGGTGATGATCACATTGGTCGCGTCGTGCCACAGGTGGATGCCGGCTTCGGCGACGCGGTAGACCACGTTGTTCTTCACGGTCCCCGGGGTGTTGATGTAGATGCCCTGGATGTAGCGGCAGCCGGCCGGCCCGATATCGTGGATGCTGTTGCCGATCACTTCGGAATGCACGCCGCGATAATAACTGTCGACCCCGATCGCCGAGCCGCCGGCGCTGCTGCACTTGACGCCGGTGGCGATATGGTGGACGTGGTTGTTGCGGATCGTGTTGTACGAGCCGCCGCTGTAGATCCCGTTCGACCATTTGGTGCCGCCCCGGAAGGCGCTGCCGTCGATGTCGAAGCCGACGATGTCGGTGAAGTTGCCGCGGTTGTCCCAAGCGGTCGCGTTCGGCGAGTCGGGCGGCGGCACGATCTGCGCGCCCCATTTGACGGTCGAAACGAAGGCGATGCGCGCGCCCTGGGTGCCGCTGACGGTGGTCTTGAAGCCGCCCGGGTAGCTGCCGGGCGCCACATGCACCGTGGCGCCCGGCAGCGCCGCCTGGGCCGCGCGCGCGATGCTCTTGAACGGCGCATCGCCGGCGCCCGAATTGGCGTCGGAACCGGTGGTGGTCACATACAGCTGCTGGACGCCGGCGGTGACGGGGACGATGGGCTGGGCTTCGCGCGCCCCGCAAGCGCCCAGCAGGGCGCACAGGACGAGGGGGACGGCGCGGCGCGCGGATCGGTTCATGGGGAGCTCCTGGCAGCATCGGCTAACTGAGCAAGTTTGAACCAGGACAACAAGGGCGGAAGGCGATTTGCGCAATTCCCGCTTTGACATTGGACACACCATGCCGCGGATTTGCATGCAAGTCCCGGCTGCGGTATCGTGGATTTTTTTCTGCGAGCGGACGGAGCGAACATGAATACAGTGCTGTTGCCATCGGGACGGGCGGTCCCGGTGCTGGGCCAGGGGACCTGGGGGATGGGCGAGGTGCCGTCGGCCAAGGCGGCCGAGGTCGCCGCGCTGCGGCTGGGGATGGATCTGGGCATGAGCTTGATCGACACCGCCGAAATGTACGGCGAGGGCGGGGCCGAAGAGGTGGTGGGGGAGGCGATCGCCGGCATGCGCGCCGAGGCCTTCCTGGTCAGCAAGGTGTATCCGCACAACGCCGACCGGCGCGGGGTGCAGGCGGCCTGCGAGCGCAGCCTGCGCCGGCTCGGCACCGACCACCTCGACCTCTACCTGCTGCACTGGCGCGGCGCGGTGCCGCTGGCCGAGACGCTGGAAGCCTTCGAGGCGCTCAAGCGGGCCGGCAAGATCCGCGACTTCGGCGTGAGCAATTTCGACCTCGATGACCTGCGCGAAGCCGAGGGCCTGCCCGGCGGCAAGCACGTCGCGGTCAACCAGGTGCTGTACAACCTCGTGCGGCGTGGCATCGAATGGGATGTGCGGGACTGGTGCCGGACGCGCGGGATGCCGGTGATGGCGTATTCGCCGCTCGAATCGTCGCCCAGCGAACAGGCGAACATGCTGGGCCGCCCGGCCTTGCAGGCGGTGGCGGCGCGGCACGACGCCAGTGCGGCGCAGATCGCGCTGGCCTGGCTGCTGCGGCAGGAGGGGGTAGTGGCGATCCCGAAGGCGGTCACGCCGGCGCATGTGCGCGCCAACCGTGCCGCGCTCGACATCGTGCTCAGCGCCGACGACTTGGCCGAGCTCGACCGCGACTTCCCGCCGCCGCCGCGCCGCATCCCGCTCGAGCTGCGCTGATTAGGCAGGGTCAGAGTCAAAAACCGGGGTCAGTGCCGACATTCGGACACGAGCTCAACAGGCAGGCCTGTTGAGCTCGTGTCCGAATGTCGGCACTGACCCCGGTTTTTGACTCTGACCCTGCTTAATTGCCCAGCAGGTCGTGGGCGTCGAGGATGGCGTAGACGATCTCGGGATGGGCGTCCAGGCAGCGCCGCACCGCCGCCGGGATCGCCTGGCGGGTCTTGCGGCACAAGCCCGGCCGCTCGGCCAGCTGGATCGTGATGCCGCGCACCGTGCGTACCTCGCGCAGGCTGGGCGTGATGCGCAGGGCGATGCCGAGCAGCGCGTCCATCTTCGCGGCCAGCTGGTTGAGGTCGTCGTAACTGGCGGCGCCTTCGATGCGCGCGATCAGCTTTTTTTCTTCCTCGCGCGTCAGGCGCAAGATGCGCAGGTCGGCCTGCGGATCCTCCAGCAAGCGCTCGCGATCGCAGACGCAGGCGCCCGGCGGGCATTCCGTGCGAATCGGGAAGGAAGCGGGCTGGAACATGGAACCAAGATCGAAAGTCAAAACGCGAGTATCGGTCGTCGTCGCGCCGCTGTCAAACCGCCTGTCGTTCCCGGGCTTGGCGCCCCCCTTGGCGGGAACCCATGCACTGCATGAACTCACGCTCAGCATGGATTCCCGCCAAGGGGGGCGCCAAGCCCGGGAACGACAGCGGATGCTCTTAAGTGCTTGGCACCGTCATCGCCTGCTTGATGGCGACGCAGCGCTTGTCTTCCTCATGCGTGTTGAGCAGCGCGCGGCGGGTGCCTGCCGACAGGTCCTTGAGCTGGCTCACCGCCGACTCCAGCCGCTTGACGCTGGCCGGCGTGCAGGTCGCCGGGATCATGCTGGCGGCGAAGCTGCGCATGTAGACCGGGCCGGCCACCTTGTCGATGTCGCCCAGCTTGGCGAGGCGCGCCGCCGCGGTCTGCTCGTTCAGGCTGGCCTGCTCGGCCGGATACAGGCTGCCCATCGCCGTGCGTACCTTGGAGAACGGCAGCTTGGTCTGCAGGTCCTCGACCTTGGCCAGCCACTCCGCCTTGAGCTTCGGATCGGGTCGCACCACCGTGGCCGCCAAGGCCGCAGCCTGGCCGCTGTCGGATTTGTCGCGCGCCTGCTCGGCCTCGATCAGCGCGAGGCTGCCCGGATAATCGAAACGGTTCAGGCGTGAAACGATGGCCCAACGCAAATCCTGATCGATCGGCAAACCTTCGATGGTTTCTTTGCCGTCGAGCAGGGCGGCCAGCTTGTCGAGCGCGCCCTTGCTGCTGGCCATGCCCACATATTGGCCGAACCAGCGGCGCTGGAAGTCGCTGCTGCCCTTGTTCGCCTGCACGCCGGACCACGCCATCTGTTCGAACGCGAGTCCGGTCTGCCGGGCGTAGGCGCTGTTCGCCTGCATCGCGTCGAGGTAGCGCTTGGAGGCCGAGACCTTGCCCAGCACGTCGCCCAGCAGCGAGTAATCCTTCTCGGCCGGCGCGTTGTTGAGCGCGGTCTTGATGAAGTCGTTGAGCGGCATGTGGCCGTCGCGCACGCCGTCCCACAAGCTCTGCCACAGCATGGCGCGCAGCAGCGGATCGGCCACCGTGCTCAGGCTGTTCTGGGCGGTGGCGAACGAGCGCTTGTCGAGTTGGACCTTGGCGAAGCCCCAGTCCTGATAGTTCGGGTAGACCAGGTCGGGGCAGGCCGCGCCGACCAGCGCCGGCACGGCGGTCGCGGCGCCGTGGTAGGTCACGGCCGCGTTCTTGCCCAGCTTGAGCTGCCCGCCGTCGAGATTGAAGGTGGCGATTTGCACGCGCTGCTCGCGCAGGGTCGGCAGGGCGGGACGCGGCGCGCTCTGCTTGAGGCTGAAGGCGCTGATCTTGCCGCCGGCGCAGCTGTAGCTGGCGGCGATGGTGTTCACGCCGGCGTTGTACAGCCACTGCTGGGTCCAGGGCTTGAGGTCGCGCCCGGCCGCTTCGCCCAGGCTGCCGATGAAGTCGTCCAGCCTGGCATTCTTGAACTGGTACTTGACCAGGTAGTTGTGCACGCCCTTGCGGAACACGTCCTCGCCCAGCAGGTGGCGCAGCTGCATCAGGGTCGAGGCGCCTTTCGAATAGGTGATCGCGTCGATGTTGTCGAAGGCGTTGGCGGTGGACGGCACCGGCACTTCGATCGGGTGGGTCGTGAGCTCCTGGTCCTGGGCGTAGGCGCCTTGCTTGCCGCCGGTGTAGAACGACTGCCAGTGGTTGCTGAATTCGGTCGATTCGGCGGTGGCCAGGGTGCCCATGAAGGAGGCGAAGCTTTCGTTCAGCCACAGGCCGTTCCACCATTTCATCGTGACCAGGTCGCCGAACCACTGGTGCGCCATCTCGTGCAGGATGGTGCCGGCCAGGCCTTCGCGCTGGGCCGCGGTCATCTCGGCCTTGTGCAGGAAGCCGCGTTCGGCGAAAGTGATCGCGCCGGCGTTCTCCATCGCGCCGTACAGGAAGTCGGGCACCAGCAGCTGGTCGTACTTCTCGAACTGGTAGGGGATGCCGAAGTAGTTGTCGAAGAAGGCCAGGCCGGCCTTGGTCACCTTGAACCATTCGGCCGGCGCGACCTGGGCCGCGACCGACTGGCGCGCGAGCAGGCGCATCGGGTACTTGCCACTGTTGTCTTCCCATACCTTGTAGGGGCCGGCGTGCAGCGAGAAGTTGTAGGGGCTGAGCTTCTTCGAGGTGGGGAAGGTCCAGCGCTTCATGGCGCCGGCGTCCTGCACGCTGGTCTCACGCGTGGTCGACACCACTTGCCAGTCGGCCGGTGCGGTGACGTTGACCTGGTAAGTGCCCTTCAGGTCGGGCTGGTCGAACACCGCGAACATCTGGTGCGCCGCGGCCGGCTCGAAATGCGAATAGGTGTAGACCCGGCCGTCGACCGGATCGACCATGCGGTGCAGGCCTTCGCCGTTGGTGCTGTGCAGCCGCTCGTAGCTGACCGCCACGGTGTTGCGGCCCTTGACCAGGTCGGCCGGCGCAAGCGTGATGAACCACTGGTTGTACTGCGGCGCGACGGCCTTGCCGTTGACCACCAGCTTGGTGATGGTCGCCTTGTCGAGGTCGATCGTCAGCGGGGCCGCGGTGTCGCTCAGGTCGAAGGCGAGGGTGGTGGTGCCGCTGAAGCTTTCCTTGCCGGTCAGCGCGAAGTCGAGCACGTAATCGACATTGGCCACGCGCGCCGAACGGGCGGCGGCATCGGCCTGGGTCAGGAAGGCATTCTCGGCGCGCGCGGCGGCCGGCTGGTCGAGCGCGGAGGCCGCACCGGCGCCCAGCATGAAAACGGAACCAAGGGCGAGCGCCAGCGCGCGCGGGGCAAGTGATTTCACGTAAATATCCTCATGAGATAGAGAAGCGCCGGGTCGGCGCTGATTCAAGTCGGCAAGAATAACACGGGCATCAGCCAAAAAACACTTGACTTTCGAGTGCGGGCACGTCGGCCTGTGGTGGGGCCCGACCGGCTTCACCACCACCACCTTCGAACATACACTGAAGGTCGGCGGACGCTGGGGCTTCATCATGCACGGTCCGGACGGCACCGACTACTCGAACCGGATCGTCTACACCGAGATTGTGCGGCCCCAGCGCCCGGCCTACAAGGGCGGCAACCAGACCCTCGATCGCTTCGAAGCCTACCTGGCCTCGCTGTAAGGCCGCTTACAGCGACGGGTAGTCGGTGTAGCCCTCGGCGCTCGGGTGGTAGAAGGTCTCGGGGCGTGCGGCATTGAGTGGCGCGTTGGTCTTCAGGCGGATCGGCAGGTCGGGATTGGCGATGAACCATTTGCCGAAGGCGACGGCGTCGGCCTTGCCCGAAGTGACCAGCTGTTCGGCGCTGTCCTTGGTCAGCTGCTCGTTGGCGATGTACACGCCGCCGAACTCCTGCTTCAGGTAGGGGCCGAGGCTGTCCTCGCCCACGCCCTCGCGTGCGCAGATGAAGGCGATGCCGCGCCTGCCCAGTTCGCGCGCCACATAACCGAAGGTTGCCTTCGGATCGGCGTCGCCCATGTCGTGCGCGTCGCGGCGCGGCGCCAGGTGCATGCCGACGCGGTCCGCGCCCCACACCTCGATCACGGCGTCGGTCACTTCGAGCATCAGGCGCGCGCGGTTTTCGATCGGGCCGCCGTAATTGTCGGTGCGCTGGTTGGTGCTGTCTTGCAGGAACTGGTCGAGCAGGTAGCCGTTGGCGCCGTGGATCTCGACACCGTCGAAGCCGGCCAGCTTGGCGTTCTCGGCGCCCTTGCGGTAGGCCGCGACCACGCCCGCGATCTCGCTGGTGGCGAGCGCGCGCGGCACCGCGTACGGGCGCGCGGGGCGCAGCAGGCTGACGTGGCCCTTGGCCGCGATCGCGCTCGGCGCCACCGGCGCTTCGCCGTTCAGGAAGCTCGGGTCCGAGATGCGGCCCACGTGCCACAGCTGCAGGAAGATGCGGCCGCCGGCCTGGTGCACGGCGTCGGTCACCAGCTTCCAGCCCGCCACCTGCGCATCGGACCAGATCCCCGGGGTATTCGCGTAGCCCACGCCTTGCGGGGTGACGGCGGTCGCTTCCGACAGGATCAGGCCCGCGCTGGCGCGCTGCACGTAGTACTCGGCCATCAGCGCGTTCGGCACGCGGCCGGCGCCGACCGCGCGCGAGCGGGTCAGCGGCGCCATGATGATACGGTTCGGCAGTTGCAGGTCGCCGATGGTGATGGGGTCGAACAGGGCAGTCATGTGAGGCTCCTAAAGACGGTCGTTGAGATGGGCGAGGAAGGCCTGGATGGTCTCCTCATTGCGTTTGTAAAAAATCCATTGGCCGACCTTGCGCGCGCTCACCAGCCCGGCCTTCTGCAAGGTCGCGAGGTGGGCCGAGACGGTCGATTGCGACAGGCCGCTGCGGGCGTCGAGCAGCCCCGCGCAGACCCCGAGCTCGAGCGGATGCTCCTGCTGCGCGAAATGTATCTCCGGGTCCTTCAGCCATTCCAGGATCTGGCGGCGCACCGGGTTGGCCAGTGCCTTGTGGATGACGTCGATCTGCATATATCGGGCTTTTACGAATCTAATATCGCAATTCTACGATATAAATAAAAATCGTGCTGGCGGGGCGCAAAAACGGGGCGGGTCAGGCGAGGCGGAACAGGCCGAGCGCGATCACGGCCGGCAGCGCCTGGATGTAGAGAATGGACTTTTTCACGGTCGCCGCGCCCCACACGCCGGCCGCCACGATGCACAGCAGGCCGTACAGCGTGAAGGCGCGCGCCACCACCGGATCGGGATGCAGCAGGCCGACCGCCAGCGCCGCGACCAGGAAGCCGTTGTAGCAGCCCTGGTTCGACATGGCCGGCGCCATGATCTCGGCCCTCTCGGCGGACAGGCCGAACACGCGCCGGCCGCGGGTCTTGAACAGCACCGTTTCGAGCAGGACGAAGTAGACGTGCAGCAGCAGGATGCATGCGATCAGGACGTGGGCGGCGATGGCCATGGGCGGCTCCGTGTTATTGGTCTGGGCCTTCAGTGTACCCGCTTAGCGCGGGCCGGCCGCCATCGCCCATAAGCGGGCGCCGAACTGGTTCAGCGCCAGGCCGGCCAGCACCAGCGCGCCGGCCGCGATCTTCCACCATTCGAGCGGCTCGCCCAGCACCAGCGCGGCGCTGGCCATGCCGGCCACCGGCACCAGCAGCGTGAACGGCGCGACGGTCGCGGCCGCGTACTTCCGCATCAACATCGACCAGATGCCGAAGCCGAGGATGGTGTTGGGGTAGGACTGGAACAGCACCGTGCCGAGCGACTTGAGGCCGAAGTTGGACGCCGCCAGCCGCCAGGCCGCGCCGCCCTCGACCAGCCAGGAGGCCAGCAGCAGCGGCGGCGACGCGATCAGCGACCCCCACACCACCAGCGACAGCGCGCTGACCTGGCCCATCTTCTTGGTGACGATATTCGCCAGCGCCCAGCACAGGCCGCCCAGCACCACCAGCACGAAGCCGGCCAGCGTGGCCTGGCCTTCGAGGTGGACCGCGACCAGGCCCATGCCGCACAAGGCGACCAGCGCGCCGGCCAGCTGGACCGCGCGCGGCCGCTCGCCCAGCATCAGCACCGCCAGCCCGATCGTGAAGAAGGCCTGCAGCTGGATCACCAGCGAGGCCAGGCCGGCCGGCAGTCCGAGCTTGATCCCGGTGAACAGCAGCGTGAATTGCAGCGCGAACTGGAACAGGCCGTAGGCGGCCAGCAGCGGCCACGAGGCTTGCGGACGGCGGATGAACAACGCCAGCGGCAGCGCGGCGAAGATGAAGCGCAAGGCCGTGAACAGGATCGGCGGCAGGTCCTGCAGCCCGATCTTGATGACCACGAAGTTCACGCCCCAGATGGCGACCACGCCCAGCGCGATCAGGATGTCGGCGACGCTCATTGTGTGTTTCATCGGCCGATTATGGTCCGGATCTCGAAGTCGCGCTCGCGGTGCTATACTTTTTGCTCTTCGGGAGGGTGGGCATGAGTTGGATGTACCTGTTGGTCGCCGGTTTGCTGGAAGTCGTATGGGCCGTCGGCCTCAAATACACCGAGGGCTTCACCCGGCTGCTGCCGTCGGCGCTGACCATCGCGGCGATGGCCGCCAGCGTGCTGATGCTCGGCCTCGCGCTGCGCCAGCTGCCGCTCGGTACCGCCTACGCGGTGTGGACCGGGATCGGCACGGTGGGCACCGCGGCGGCCGGCATGCTGCTGCTGAACGAGCCGGCCGGCGCCTTGCGGCTGCTGTCGATCGCCCTGATCGTGGCCGGCATCGCGGGCCTGAAGCTGCTCACGCCGGCTTGAGCCGCGCTAGCGGATGCGCATGAAGACCATCTCGATTATCGATTCCCACACCGGCGGCGAGCCGACCCGCCTGATCGTCGCCGGCGGCCCGGAGCTGGGCGCCGGTCCGCTGGCCGAGCGGCGCGAGATGTTCCGGCGCGAGTTCGATCACCTGCGCTCGGCGGTGGTGTGCGAGCCGCGCGGCTCCGACGTGCTGGTCGGCGCGCTGCTGTGCGAGCCGCATGCGCCGGGATGCGCGGCCGGCGTCATCTTCTTCAACAACGTCGGCTACCTCGGCATGTGCGGCCATGGCTTGATCGGGCTGGTGGCCTCGCTCGCCTTCCTCGGACGGATCGGCGCGGGGCGGCATCGCATCGATACGCCGGTCGGCGTGGTGGAGGCCGAGCTGCACGCCGACGGCGCGGTCACGGTCGACACCGGGGTCGCGTATCGCACGCAGCGCGAGGTGGCGGTCGCGGTGGACGGTTACGGCAGCGTGCGCGGCGACGTGGCCTGGGGCGGCAACTGGTTCTTCCTGGTGTCCGGCCACGGGCTGGAACTGGCGCGCTCGAACGTCGAAGCGCTGACCGCGTATGCCGCGGCGGTGGCGGATGCGCTGGAGCGCGCCGGCATCCGCGGCGACGGCGGCGCGACAATCGACCATGTGGAACTGTTCGCGCCGTCGAAGACCGGGGCCGATAGCCAGAGCTTCGTGCTGTGTCCCGGCAAAGCCTACGACCGCTCGCCCTGCGGCACCGGCACCTGCGCCAAGCTGGCCTGCCTGGCGGCCGACGGCATGCTGGCCGAGGGCGCGCTGTGGCGCCAGGAGAGCATCATCGGCAGCGTGTTCGAAGCGTCCTACCGCCTCGAAGGCGGGCAACTGCTGCCCAGCATTCGCGGCAAGGCCTGGATCAACGCCCAGGCCCAGCTGGTGCTCGACGACAGCGACCCCTTCGTGTGGGGCATCCGCGCCGTGTGATGCGGATGCCTGGACGATCAGGCGGTGTGGCGGTCGAAGTCGGTGTTCACGCGGGTCAGGTAGTACCACTCCTGGTTGGCCTGCGCGTTCGTATCGGGGAACAGGATGCGGCCCTCGACTTCCGCGGTCACCGGGGTGCCGTCGGCGCGGGTGCCGATCCGCTCGTCCTTGGCCACGTGGTCGAAGCTGGCCCATGCGCGGCTGAAGCTGTCGCCATCGGCGGCCTTGTCGTGCACCGCCACCATCGACAGCGCCTCCATCTCGGCCAGCGCGATCGGCGCCGGTTCCGGCGCCGCGATCACCTTCAGGAAGGCCAGCGTGTTCATGATCGCGCGGTAGGCCACCTCGGGCGCGGCGGGATCGTCGTGCTGGCCGCATTCGAGCGTCAGCGCGTAGCCGCCGGTGGTGCGCATGAATTCGGTGGTGCCGACGCCGTAGCGCAGCACGGTGTGCAGCTGGGCGGCGTCGCCCTTGCCCATGCGGCGCTGGACGCCCTGGCCGTAGGTCGCGAGCCAGCCGTCGACGAAGCGGCGCACGCCGAGGCGGCGCGCCAGCGCGCGCTCCTGCTCGGCGTGGGTGAAGGGCTCGAGCGGGCCGGTGTTGTTGCGCGGGCCGACCATCACGAACGGCTCGCTGTGCGCGTTAAACGAGTGCAGGTCGAGCAGCACGTCGTGTTGGGCCAGCAGGGGGCACAGCCAGTTCGCGACCTGGTCTTCGAAGTCCTGCGGATCGTCGTTCGGGAACAGGTTGCGGTTCAGGTTACGCTCGCCGGCGCGCTGGCCGAGCGCGTAGGCCAGCGGATTGGCGACCGGGACGAAGGTCACGCTGCCGGCCGCGATGTGCAGCTTGCCGCTGTCGATCTCCGCCATCACGCGGTCGATCGCCTTGGTGCCGCAGGTCTCGTTGCCGTGCACCGCGCCCATGATGATCAGGCGCGGCCCCTTGCCAAGGCCGGTATAGTGAATCGATTTGAACTGCAGGTCGCGTGCTGAGGTCATTGCCGGGCTATCCATGAAAAATGCGTGTCCCGCATTTTATCGGGAAAAACTGGCGCCGGTGTAAAGTGCGGGGCATGAACGCTATCCAATCAAGCACCCGGGTGTATGGACTCGACACCTTGCGCGCCTGCGCCATCGGGCTGGTGGTGCTGCATAATTATGCGCTGTTCGTCGGCCACGCCGACACCTTCGGCTGGGTCGGCGAGATCGGCTGGAGCGGCGTCGACCTGTTTTTCGCGCTGTCCGGTTACCTGATCGGCAACCAGATTTTCGCGGCCATGCGCAGTGGTCGGCGTTTCTCGCTGCCGCACTTTTATGCGCGCCGCTTCCTGCGCACGCTGCCCAATTACTATGTGATGCTGGCGCTGTACTTCCTGTGGCCGTGGTTCCGCAACGGCGCCGAGCTGCTGCCGCTGTGGCGCTTCCTGACCTTCACCCAGAACATCAACCTCAATCCGGGGACGGCGTTCTCGCACGCCTGGTCGCTGTGCATCGAAGAGCAGTTCTACGTGCTGCTGCCGGCGGTCGCGCTGCTGATCGCGGCGCTGCGCCATTCGCTGCGCTGGACCTGGCTTGCCGTGGCGCTGGCATTCGGCGGCGGGATGCTGATGCGGGCCTGGATGTGGGATGGCCACGTGCACGACGATCCGCAGTGGCGCTACCACTACTACAAGTACATCTACTACTCCTCGTTCTGCCGCTTCGACGAGCTGGTGGCCGGCGTCGCGCTGGCGCTGCTGAAGAACTACCATGCGGGCGCGTGGAAGCGCGTGACCGGGCACAGCAACCTGGCGCTGGCGGCGGGCGGCGCGGTCACGGCGCTGGCGTTCTACCTGTTCCTGGCCGACCATCTGGGCTTTCGCATGACGGTGTTCGGCTATCCGATGCTGGCGCTGGGGTTCGCGCTGCTGATCGTGGCGGCGCTGAGTCCCGGCTCGCTGCTGCATCGGTTGCGGGTGCCGGGCGCGGCCAGCCTGGCCTTGTGGTCGTATGCGATCTACCTGGTGCACAAGCAGGTGTGCATCCTCGCGGCGGGACCGCTGCGCGACGCGGGCTACGGTCCGGAGTCGCCGCCGGCGATCGGCGCGATGCTGGCGCTGAGCGTGGTTGCGGGCTGGCTGCTGTATCGGCTGGTGGAGACGCCGTTCATGGCGCTGCGCCAGCGCTACGTGCCGGCCAACTTCGCGGCGCCCGCGGCGCTCACGCCCCAGCCTCGATGACGTCGAACGCCGACGGCATGGCGGCGAGGAAGCCGAGCAGGCGGCGCGCGCGTTCCGGCGTGGCCTCGTGGGCATCCTGTTCGATGGCGGCGCGCAGGCCGGGGATCGCTTCCGGCGTGTGCGGGCTGCGATAGGCTTCGATCAGCAGCGCGGCCAGGTCGGCCGGATCGCCGCACGAGCGCCGCATGCGGGTGTGGATCACGGCCAGTAGCGCGCGCTGCATGCGCGGCGTGGGATGGCTGATGTGGGCGAAGATGGCCGGGGTATTGGCGATCGAATCGCACAGGGCGCGCTCGATCTGCTCCGGCTTGAGGTCGGAGGCGATATCGAAGTAGGCGCGGTTCCAGCGGGTGCGCGCGTACAGGTGGCCGGGCGGGAAGGAATCGACGGTATCGAAGCCGCACACCCGGCTCACATGCGCCAGCGCGTCGAGGATGGTAGGAAGAAGTGGCATCCCGCTAGTTTACCGAATAAAACCGGGGTCAGTGCCGACATTCGGACAAAACAAATAGGGTCAGAGTCGAATTAATTCATGAATCTCGAATTAATTCGACTCTGACCCTATTTGTTTTGTCCGAATGTCGGCACTGACCCCGGTTTTATTCGGATCAGGATGCGAAGCGACCTGCGCGGAAGTCTTCGACAGCCTGAAAAATCTCGGCCTGGGTGTTCATCACGAACGGGCCGTATTGCGCGATCGGTTCGTTCAGCGGACGGCCGGCGATCAGCAGCAGGCGGCTGGCCTGCGTCGCTTCGACCCGCACGCCGTCGGTGTCGGCCGCATTCGCCAGGATCGCCATGCGCGCGTGCGGCACGCTCTTGCCGGCCACCGCCACTTCGCCGCGGAACACGTAGAGGAAGGCGTTGTGCCCGGCCGGCAGCGGCTGCTCGAAACTGGCGCCGGCCGGCAGCTCGATGTCGAGGTACAGCGGCTCGGTGCCGTCACGCTGCACCGCGCCTTCGACGCCGTGGCTGACGCCCGCGATCACCTGCACCACGGCGCCTTGCGGCGTGGTATAGCGCGGGATCTCGTGGTTCGGGATGTCGCGATACCAGGGCGCGCTCATCTTCTCCCTGGCCGGCAGATTGAGCCACAGCTGGAAGCCTTCCATCAATCCCGATTCCTGCTCGGGCATCTCGGAATGCACCACGCCGCGCCCGGCCGTCATCCACTGCACGCCGCCGTTGGTGATCAGGCCTTCGTGGCCCGCGCTGTCGCGGTGCCGCATGCGCCCGGTGATCATGTACGACACCGTCTCGAAGCCGCGGTGCGGATGCTCGGGGAAGCCGGCGATGTAGTCGCCCGGCTTGTCGCTGCCGAAGGCGTCCAGCATCAGGAAGGGATCGAGGCGGCGCTGCAGGGATTGCGTGAGCACGCGGTTGATCTTCACGCCGGCGCCGTCCATCACGAATTGGCCGTTGATCAGGCGTTCGACGCTGCGCGCCGTGCGCACGCCTTGCGCTACCAACTGTTGTGTCATCATGTTCTCCGGTTGCAGGCGCCGCCCCGTGGGGGGCTTACGCCAGGACTGCTTCGATGTCGGCGTTGGCCTGGGCTTGTGCCTTGGCCACCGCTTCAGGACCCATGCCATGGCCTTCGGAGTAGACAAAGGTCACGTCGGTCAGGCCGAGGAAGCCGAGGAACTCCTTCAGGTGCGGCACCTGCCAGTCCTTGCCGCTGTCGCGGTGCAAGCCGCCGCGCGCCAGGGTCACGTAGACCTTTTTGCCCTTCAGCAGGCCTTCAGGACCGGTCGCGGTATAACGGAAGGTGACGCCGACGCGAGCGATCGCGTCGAACCAGCTTTTCAGCTGCACCGTGATGCCGAAATTGTACATCGGGGCGCCAATCACGATCACATCGGCCGCTTGCGCTTCGGCGATCAAGGCGTCGTCCAGTGCCACGCGCGCTGCCTGCGCCGGCGTGCGCTGCTCGGCCGGCGTGAACAGGGCGCCCAGCGCCGCTTCATCGATCGCCGGGTGCGGCTGGGTGGCCAGGTCGCGGCGGGTGACGCCGACGTCGCTGTTGGCGGCCTTCAGCTTGGCGACGATCGCGTCGGCCAGGCGGGTCGACTCGGAGCCGGTGCTGCGGGCGCTGGAATTGATCTGCAAGATGTTCATGTGATGTCCTTCGTTTGTGGTTGAACTGCGATGAAGACCACTTTATCAGTTCCAAAATCAATATAGAAGGCGTTAAAATGGATAACATTATTCTGCTGGTGGCACAATTAACCCGAAGGAAAACATCATGGATGTCGAACCCAATGACTTGCTGCTGTTCGCCCGCATCGTCGACAGCGGCAGTTTCAGCCTGGCGGCGCAGCGCGTGAACCTGCCCAAATCGACCGTCTCGCGCCGCATCTCGCTGCTCGAGGCGAAGCTCGGCGAGCGCCTGCTGCTGCGTACCACGCGCAAGCTGACCCTGACCGAATTCGGCGCCAGCCTGCTCGAGCACGCGCGCAAAGTGGTGGAGGAGGTGGAGGCGGCCGGCGCGCTGGTCCAGCACCGCCAGCAGGCGCCCAGCGGACGGCTGCGCATTTCGATGCCGGCCGATTTCGCCAACCTCGGCATGCACGCGGTGCTGACCCGCTTCATGGAGATGTACCCGGCCATTACGCTGGAGCTGGACCTGTCGCCGCGCCGGGTCGACCTGGTGGCCGAGAACTTCGACATCGCGATCCGCATGGGCGAACTGCCCGACGATTCCTCGCTCAATGCGCGCCAGGTCGCGCTCGAGCGCATGAGGCTGTACGCGGCGCCCTCGTACATCGCGCGGCGCGGCCTGCCCGAAATGCCGGACGACCTGCTCAAGCACGAGCTGCTTTGCCTGCTGCGGCGCACCGGCGGCGCCGCGCCCTGGGTGCTCACGCGCGGCAAGGTGCGCTGGGAGCGCGAACTCCCGGCGCGCATGACGGCCAACTCGCCCGACCTGTTGGCCCGCATCGCCTGCTCGGGCGCCGGCATCGCGGCCAGCTCCGCGGGGTTCGCGGAGGCCTATGTGGCGAAGGGCGAGTTGGTGCGCGTGCTGCCGGGATGGGACCTGCCGCTGGTGACCGGCTGGGCGGTGTTCCCCGGCCGCCGCCTGATGCCGGCCAAGACCCGCGCCTTCCTCGACCTGATGGCGGAGCTGTGCTGCGACGATGCGCGCGAGCGCAAGCGCGCCTAGGGCCCTTGCAGGCGCTGCCGCATCCGCGCGAGGTAGGGGCCGATCGCGGCGCCGACCTTGATCTGCGGGTTCGAGTAGCCGTCGGTCTTGCCGGCTTCGTTCTCGCGCTGCAGGATCAGCTTGCGCGCGGCGGCGTGCGCCTCTTCGAACGACAGGGTGCTGCTGCGCAGCTGCTCGTCGTACATCGCGCGGCCGAAGAAGGTCAGGTCCGATTTGCTGCCGCAGCCGTAGGAGGTGTGGTCGGCGTCGGAGGCGGTCATCACCAGCGTGTCGTCGGACGCCAGCGGCGCGATCCAGTTCCCGGCGTAGCAGGCCGAGATCGAGATCACGCGATGCTTGATGCCGGCTTCGTCGAGCCAGGCCTTGAGGTCGGCCGGCAGCACCGGGTCGACTTCCATCGGCCAGAAATAGGCCGCCAGCTGGCCGTCTGCCGCGCCGTGCGAAGTCAGGTGGAGGAACAGCACGTCCTCCTCGCGGTCCATCACCGCCGCCACCCCGAGGATCGCGCGGTGCAGATTGAGCGGCGTGGCCCATGGCGCTTCGGCCGCGGTCTCGGGATGATTCATCAGCTGCAGCTGGCGGCCGCCGGCGTCGAAGCGCGCGGCCATCACTTCGGACACCATGCGGCTCTCGCGGCGGAACACTTCCTGCCCGGCGTAGGGCGCGAAGGTGATGGTGTACATGTCGATCACGCCGCGCCGCTGCGGCTTGAGCGCGGCCAACTGCTCGTCGAGCAGCGGCGCCTGCGCTTCGAAGGTCTCTTGCGACAGTTCGATCGTGGCCGGCGGCGCGGCGCCGTCTGCGCCATCGGCTTCGGCCCAGTAGGGCGGGCGCGGCGCGAAGAAGAAGGCCAGCGCGACCGCGATGCAGCAGCTCCAGGCGGCCAGCGTCGGCAGCGCCTTGCGTTCGCCGCAGCGGCGCAGCAGCACCAGTTGCGCCAGCGCGAGCCAGCACGCCGGGATCACCGCGGCGGCCCACTGCGCCTGGTCGCTCAGGCGGTCGTAGGCGCCGCTGTCGTACAGGACGATGAACAGGAGGTCGATGCACAGCGCCTGGACCAGCGCCTGCGCCATCGCCAGCGTGAACAACTGGGCCGGACCGGGCGCGAGCTGCGCGCGGCCGTCTTCCTCGCCGCCGCGCGGCCGCACCGCATAACAGGCCCAGGCCAGCAGCGCGACGCCGAACCAGTTGCCGGCCAGCGCCTGCCACTGGAACAGGGCCGGCGCGCCGACCATCTCATGTTCGGCCAGCACCGCGCACAGCACGCCGGCGAGGCAGAGCAGGGCGAGCAGCCACGGATTGGTGCGCAGGCCGGGCCAGCGCGGCGTCATGAAGACGGCGCTGATTGAAGCGGATGGTATGCGGCCGGAACAACATCACCACCGTCGAGCCGAGCAGGAAGCGGCCCATCTCTTCGCCCTTTTTGAGCACGATCTGCTGGTCGTCGTAGCGCCATTCGCACAACTGCGGCGCGCGCGGCGGATTGACCACGCCGTGCCAGACGGTGGCCATGCTGCCGACGATGGTGGCGCCGACCAGCGTCAGCACGAATTCGCCATGGGCGGGCGAGTCGAACACGCAGACCACGCGCTCGTTACGCGCGAACAGGCCGGGAATGCCGCGCGCGGTGGTCGGGTTCACCGAGAACAGCGCGCCCGGCACGTAGATCATGCGCGTCAGGCGGCCGTCGCAGGGCATGTGGATGCGGTGGTAGTCCTTCGGGCTCAGGTACAGGTTGGCGAAGCTGCCGTGCTGGAACTGGGCGGCCAGCGCGGCATCGCCGCCGACCAGCGCGGTGGTGCTGAATTTGTGGCCCTTGGCCTGGAAGATCCGGTGGTCGTCGATCGCGCCGAACTGGCTGATCGCGCCGTCCACCGGGCACACGAAATCGGCCTGCGCCAGCGGCCGCACGCCGTCGCGCAGCGGGCGCGTGAAGAACTCGTTGAAGCTGGCGTAGGCGGCGATGTCGGGGTTGGCCGCCTCGTCCATGTTGACGCCGTATTTGCCGACGAACCAGCGGATCAGGCCGGTCGTCATCGACCCGCCGCGCGCGCCGGCGACGCGACCGGCGAAGGAGGTCAGGGCCTGCTTCGGAAGCAGATACTGCGGCAACACTTTGATGCGATCGGACACGATAGGATGGCCTCTGAGGAAGACGATTGTGGATTATAACGGGGCGCTGAGGCGGATCACGCTTTTCGGCGGCCGGGCTTGCAAGGCCGATGACGTCGTTCTATGCTGGTGGCCATGGAAGAACGCCTCGTCCGCCTGGAAGATTTCGCGCTGGAGGCCACCGAAAGGCTGGCGCGGAGCGAAGCGCGCCTGGACGCTTTGGCGACCAAAGCCGATCTTGCCGCGCTGCGCATGGAGATGCACAAGGGCTTCGCCGACATGATCAAATGGATCGTCGGCACCGCGATCGTGCTGGGCGCAACCGCGATCACCGTCATCACCTTCGTGCTCAACAACGCGACGCCGAAAGCGCCGGTCGCGCCGCCGGTGCCGATCGTGATCCAGGTGCCGGTCCCGGTCCGCTAAAAAATGCGTGCGAAAAATATTTCTGTTTGATTAATGCAAACGGGAACTTCTGACGGACAATATGACTCTGTAAAACATCCCGCTCGTCGCCAATGTATGTACGTCATTTGCCACTCCGCCTGACCGTCGTTGCCGCGACGCTCGGCGCGGTCCTGTCCGCCCACGCCCAGCAAGCCGAACCCGAATCGAAGCCCCCACAGCCGGACGACGGCAAGATCCAGCAAGTCGAGGTGCGCGGCAGCGCCGAAGCCTACGACCCGCGCAAGGACGACACCGCCAGCAAGATCGTGGTCAACCACGAAGAGATCGTCAAGTACGGCGACACCAATGTGCTCGATGTGCTCAAGCGCCTGCCCGGGGTGACCGTCAGCGGCGCGGCCGGGCGCGGCGGCGAGATTCGCATGCGCGGCCTGGGCAGCGGCTATACCCAGATCCTGATCAACGGCGAGCGCGCGCCGGCCGGCTTCTCGATGGATGCGCTGGCGCCCGACGTGATCGAACGGATCGAAGTGCTGCGCGCGGCCAGCGCCGAATTCAGCACCCAGTCGATCGCCGGCACCATCAACATCGTGCTCAAGAAAGCGATCAAGAACGCGCAGCGCGAACTGAAAGTGGGCGCCGCCGGGGGCCAGGGCTTGGTCCAGCCGAACGCCAACCTGCAGCTGTCCGACCGCGACGGACAGCTGTCGTATTCGCTGTCGGTGAACCTCTTCCACAACAAGTTCGAGCGCGCCTCGCCGACCGTGGAACAGGGCCTCGATCCGTCCGGCCGCGTCAACCTGCTGCGCAACAGCGCCAGCGCCGAGAACGGCCACTTCGACGCGATCAACATCGGCCCGCGCCTGAACTGGACCTTCGACAGCGGCGACACCCTGACCTCGCAGACCTTCCTCAACGTGAACCGCTTCCAGCGCGACGCGCAGACCCGGGTCCAGACCCCGGTCGGCCTGGCGCCGGATTATCCGAACATCGATTCGGCGCTCGGTAACGACAACACGTTTTTTCGCACCGACCTGAATTGGGTGCACAAGCTGGCCGGCGGCGGCAAGCTCGATGCGAAGGTCGGCGGCCTGGTGGGCAGTCTCGACAACACCTTGCACCGGCTGGCCTTCAGCGTCCCGGGCATGACCACCCTCGACAGCACCATCGCCTCGAAGGGCACCGACCACGGCTACAGCAGCACCGGCAAATTCTCGGTGCCGCTGGTCGAGGGCCACGCGCTGGCGCTAGGCTGGGACACCGGCCTGAATACCCGCGACGACGCGCGCGTGCAGCGCGAGACCATCGCCACCGCGGCCGGCGGCCCGGTCAACAGCGACGAGACCTTCACGGCGCGTGTGACCCGCGTGGCCGGCTACCTGCAGGACGAATGGAACCTCACGCCGCGCTGGTCGGTCTACCTCGGCACGCGTTGGGAGGGCATCCAGACCCGGGTCTCGGGCAATACCTTCGACACCGCGCAGTCGCGCAGCGGCGTCTGGAGCCCGCTGCTGCAAACCCTGTGGAAGCTGCCCGACGCGAAGGGCGACCAGGTCCGCTTCGCCGTGACCCGCACCTACAAGGCGCCCGGCACCCAAAGCCTGGTCCCGCGCCGTTTCACCTCGGTCAACAACAGCTCGACCGAGCCGGATTTCCAGGGCAATCCGAACCTCAAGCCGGAACTGGCGCTCGGCGTCGACGCCTCCTACGAACACTATTGGAGCGAGGGCGCGCTGCTCTCGGCCAGCACCTCGATGCGCCGCATCGATGGCTACACCCGCAACCTGGTGTCGTTCGACGGCGCGCGCTGGCTCTCGCAGCCGGTCAACGACGGCCAGGCCGACACCCGCGGGCTGGAGCTGGAGGCCAAGTTCCCGCTCAAGGCCGTGATGGACAACGCGCCGGCGCTCGACCTGCGCGCCAGCATCAGCCGCAACTGGTCGACGGTCGACGCCGTGGCGGGCCCCAACAACCGGCTCGACCAGCAGACGCCCCTGTCGGCCACCTTCGGCCTCGATTACAAGATCGGCGCGCTGACCACCGGCGGCAGCTTCGCCTTCAAGAACGGCGGGCCGGTGACCATCTCGGCCAACCAGAGCGCCTACGTCAGCGTGCGGCGCGACCTCGATGTCTACGGCCTGTGGAAGTTCGACCAGAAGAACCAGCTGCGGATCGGCGTGTCGAATATCCTCGCCCAGGACTACATCAGCGACAGCTCGTACAGCGACGCCAGCGGCTCGGTGCACCGCCAGTCGATCTTCCCGGGCGTGGTGGTGCTGCGCGCGACGATGGAAATGAAGCTGTGAGCGCGCGCTCGCGGCGCTAGCCGAGCCGCATGACGGCGGCGCCGCCGGCCACCAGCGCGATCGCGACCAGCTTGCGCGCACCGATTCTCTCGCGCAGGAACAGCGCGGCGATCGCGGTCGCGAACAGGATCGAGGTCTCGCGCAGCGCGGCCACCGCGGCCACCGGCGCGAGCGTCATGGCCCACAGCGCGATGCCGTAGGAGCCCAGCGTGGCGACGCCGCCCAGCAGCACCAGTTGCGGATTGGCGCGCGCGTACGGCCACAGCTCGCCGCGCCGGCCGCGCCGCGCCCACAGCACGAAGCCGATCGCGGTCAGCAGGAAGATCCACATGGTGTAGGCGGCCGGCGCGCCCGAGCGGCGCACGCCGGCGCCGTCGATCATGGTGTAGGTGGCGATGGTGCACGCGGTCAGCAGCGCGTAAGCGACGGTGCGGCGCCGCGCGCCGCCGTGCGCGTGCACGCCGCCGGCCAGCACGAGGATGCCGCCGCAGATGCAGCCGATCCCCAGCCACTGCATGCCGCCCAGCGCCTCGCCGATCAGCGGACGGCTGGCCAGCGCCACCAGCAGCGGCGCGCTGCCGCGCATCAGCGGATAGGCCAGGCTCATCTCGCCGCTGCGGTAGGTCGCCACCAGCAGCCGGTAATACACGCCCTGCACCAGCGCCGACGCCGCGATGAACGGCCAGCTGGCGGCTGCGGGCGCGCTGACGAAGGGCAGGGCCAGCGCGGCGAGCAGGCCACCGCCGCCGGCCACCAGCACGGTGGTGAGGAAGGTGTCGGAGCGCGCTTTGAGCATGGCGTTCCAGCTGGCGTGCAGCAGCGCCGCGAACAGGACTGCGCCGACGACCAGGCCCGGCATCAGCGTGGACGGATGCTGCCGCTGAGGATATCGGGCGCGTAGTAACGCTTGAACGCGTCCCACACCGCGCCCGATTTGGCCGCGCCGCCAAGCAGGTTTTCGAGCGCCGCGCGGTCTTCGGCCGTCACGGCCTTCTTCGAGATGTACACGCCGCTCTCGCCCCACGGCAGTTCGTCGAGCGGCTCGATGCGCAGTTTGGCGTACATCGCCGCGACCCGCGCGTCGCCCCGGACCGCGCCGGCCAGGATGTTGGGCGCCATGATCGTCAGGTCGGCATAACCCGCGTGCAGCAGGCGCGCGACGCCCATCGGGTCGGCCTCCAGCATGATCCGGTGCTGGGCCGTGAGGCTCTTGACCAGCGCGGCATAGGCCTCGCCGTAATCGTAGCCGCGCACCAGCGCCACCCGCAGCTCCTTATGTTCGAGCAGCTCGCGGACGCTGTGCAGCGGCGCCCGGTTGGCGTCGAACGAAATCGCGGCGGGGCGGTTGGCGATCAGCGGCACGAAATAGCCGAGCTGGTCGCGCCTGCCGGTGTGCGTGGCAGGCAGCAGCAGGTCGGCCTGGCCGGTTTCGAACAGCGCCTCCTGGCGTGCGCGCGGCACGATCGAGAACGTGAAGGCGCAGCCGCTCCGGGCGCCGATCGCGCGCAGCAGTTCGGGATAGACCCCGCCCACCGAACGGCCGCTGACGGCCACGCTCGAGCCGGTCGGCGACATCGGTACGCTGAAAGGGCGGGTACACGCCGCGTGCGCCAGCGCGGGCAGCGCCAGCAGCGAACCAAGGACGGAAAGCGCACGCATGGAGGGCTGCCCCGTTGCGCGTCAGGCGGCCAGGTGATGCGCGGTGAAGTAGCGCCGGGCGACCACGATGGCCAGCGCCTGCATAGCCGCGCACACGAAGAAGGTGCTGCCGATGCGCCAGTCCTGCGGCGGCAAATGGCTGACGGCGCCCAGGATCGCGGTGCCGACCAGCGGCATGACGATGATGCCGAGGCTGCTGATCGACTGCAGCGATCCCATGAGCTCGCCCTGTTCGCTGGCGGCCGACGATTTCGAGATGATGCCCTGCAGCGCAGGGCCGGCCGCGAAGGCCAGCAGGTTACACAGGATGAACACGTACATCATCCAGCCATGGGTGGCCAGGCCGTACAGCATATAGGTGATGCAGCCCGACAGCAGCCCAAGCAGCGACAGGCGCACTTCGCCGAAGCGCTTCATCAGCACCGACAGCAGGCCGGCCTGCACCACCGCCGCCGACACGCCCACGCAGAACAGGGCGATGCCGTTGTCGCGCGGGGTCCAGTCGAAGCGGAAGGTGGTGTACAGCACCCAGGTCGTCTGCAGCATCATCTGGGCGAACGTCATCAGCGCGTAGACCGCGACCAGGCCGCGGATTTCGGTGCGGCGCAGCAGTTTGCGCAGCGAGGCGAAGGGGTTGATCTTGGCCAGCGCGAACGGCGCGCGCTGCGTGGCCGGCAGCGACTCGGGCACCATGAAGTAGCCGTAGGCGAGATTGGCGGCCGACAGGCCGGCGGCCACGTAGAACGGCAAGTGCAGGTTGACGCTGCCGAGCAGGCCGCCCAGCATCGGGCCGCAGATGAAACCGAGGCCGAAGGCGGCGCCCACCTTGCCGAAGCTCTTGGCGCGATTCTCGTGGGTCGAGATGTCGGAGGCGTAGGCCGACGCGACCGACATGCTGGCCGACGACATGCCGCCGATCACCCGGCCGAGGAACAGGAAGGCCAGCGTCGGCGCCCAGGCCGTGGCCAGGAAGTTGATGCACATGCCCGCCATCGAATACATCAGCACCGGACGGCGGCCGACGCGGTCGCTGATCGCGCCCAGCATCGGCATGAAGATGAACTGCATCAGGCCGAACACCATCGACATGATCCCGAACCACATCGCCTGCTCGTCGCGCGCGTGCACGAATTCGCCCACCAGCAGCGGCAGCACCGGCACGATCAGGCCGATGCCGAGCATGTCGATGAATACGCAAACGAGGACGAAATTAAGGTTGCCGGGGCGGGTCTGTGGCAGGGCGGGGCTGCTGGTCATGAAAGTCAGCCCGGCAAGGGCGCGAGAATGGGATGCGGTAGTTTAACGCATCAGGCGGCGGCGCCCCATTCGGCGGCAAAATCGGCGCGGAAGGCGGTCAGTTGCGCCAGCCGCCGCTCGGCCAGTGCGCGTCCGGCCGGCGTCTGCATCATCGCCGGCAGCGCGGCCAGCTTGACGACAATGTGGTCGAGCGCGAAGGCGCGGTCGTCGAGCGGGCGCCGTTCGCCCAGCGGATCGGCCGGATCGGCCAGCGCGCTGCCCATGCGGCCGGCGGTGTAGAACAGGCGCGCCAGTCCCACCGCGCCGAGGGCGTCGAGGCGGTCGGCGTCCTGCACGATCTGTGCTTCGATGGTCTGCGGCGGCAGGGCGGCCGAAAAGCTGTGGGTCTCGATCGCATGCGCGACCGCGTCGAGCCGGTCGGGCGGGAAGCCGAGCGCGGCCAGCTGCGTGCGCGCCAATTGCGCCGACTGGCGCGAAGCATAGGCGCGCTCGGGATGGTTCTTGGACAGGTTGACCAGGTCATGCAGGTAGCAGGCGGCCAGCACCACCAGCGCGTCGGCTTGCGGGTAGTGCGCCAGCAGGTCCTGCGCGTTGCGCCAGACCCGGTGCAGATGGCTGCTGTCGTGCGCGCCGTCGCCGCCGCCGGCCGCCTCGGCCAGCGCCAGGAGCCGAGTGTGCCAGTGCGCGAGGGTGGTATGCATGTCCGTCATGATGGGGCGTGGGTGGTGATTGGGGGCGCCAAGTATGCCAGATTCACCGCGCGCTGCGACAGGGCGTCGGCCTCGGGATTCTTGTGGCGCGGGATCCAGCGCAGCGTCACCGCGGGCAGCTGCGCGATCAGGGCCAGCGCCGCCGCGCGGTAGGCGCGCAGCGAGAGTGCGGCGTCGGCATCGCTGCCGTTCACGTCGTCCACCACCACCTGGCTGTCGCCGTACACCGTGAGCGGATCGGCGCCCGCGTGGGCGGCTGCTTCGAGCACGGCGATCAGCGCATGGTATTCGGCTTCGCTGCTGTTGCCGTGGCCCGCCGGCTGAGAGATCTCGATATGCTCGCCCAGCGGACCTTTGAGCACGCCGCCGATGCCGCAGCGTCCGGGATTCGGGTGTGCCGATCCGTCGAACCATGCACGCCATGCGGTGGGCGGTCCATCGTGACGCGCCTTGCGTGCGGCCCGCGCCCGCGCTTTGTCGGCTGCGCGCGCTGTTGCGCGTTCGGCTTCGGCGGCGCGCAGCGCAACGCGTTCGGCCAGCAGCTGCGCCAGCCCGTGCGATCCGGCTGCCTGTACAAGCGCCTCGCGCAGCCCCTGTTCCTCGGACAGCCCGTGGCGCCTGGCGAGCCGGCGGCCATGTGCGCGTTCGGTCTTGTTGGCGGCGGACAGTAGGAAGGCCAGATCGGTCATGCCGCAGCATAACAAAAAAAGCATGGGGTCACATCTGACATTCGTACATTTCATTAGTGAAATGTACGAATGTCAGATGTGACCCCATATGCTGGCGCGGCATATTTTCACCACCAGTGCCGCTGCTGCGAGTCGGCTGCAACCCGTTGGAATAGCCGCGATCGCGAGTGGGGTCACATCTGACATTCGTACATTTCGCTAACGAAATGTACGAATGTCAGATGTGACCCCATGATTCCCACGATTCCTTGAAGAACAAAAAAAACCACCGCATTTGACTGCGGTGGCCTTGGGGAGCCGGCCTGCTCAGTTACGGCGTGGATTGTCGGGGGCGCGGTCCTGGCTGTTGCGCACGCCGTCGCCATCGCGGTCGGCGTCGCGCCGGTTCGGAACGCCATCGTTGTCGCGATCGCGGTCGTGGCGGTCGGGGATGCCGTCATGGTCGCGGTCGCGCCCGCGGCCGCTCGGCGCCCAGCGCGACGGCTCCATGTACCAGCGTCCGTCGCGCTGATGCCAGGCCGGCTGCGCATACACATAGCCTGGCCGCTCCGCCAGCCACACGCCGGAGATCCATTCGTGGCGGTTGCCGCGCCATTCCCAATGGCCGGGCGCCCACACATAACCCGCGCGCGGATGCGGCACCCGCTCATAGCGCGGCGGCGGCGGGGCAACGCGGATGTCTTCTTCATACACCTGTGTCACCGGCTGCCAGCCGCCCTGATGCAGGCGATAGCCGCGGTCGTCGCGCACCCATTCGCTCGGCTGGTAACGGTAGCCGACGCGTTCGGGTTCCCAGCGGCCCGCCATCCAGACATGGTGGCTGCCGTCCCAATTCCAGTAACCGGGCGCCCAGACATAGCCGTGGCGCGGCGCCGGGACGCTTTCAAAACGCGGCGCGGGCGGCGCCGCACCGATAACCACACTCAGGCTGGTTTGGGCCATCGACGACAGCGGCGCGAAGGCTGCGCCGAGGCCGATCATCGCTGCAAGGGTCAGTGTACGTTTCATTTTTTGATCTCCATTTCAAAAGCCTGCGATTCAATATAGCAACGCGCGCGGCGAAACCGGAGCACTGATTCAAGTGCTTACAAATGAAACAGATTCGGGGAAAGGATGTTCGCTACCGAACAGATCGCGGGAGTATCCGCGCGGGGGAAGGACGAGGCGGCAGGACCGCCTGACACGCGCCGGGCTCTTATCGGCGAGCTTGAGCGTGCAGGCGGGATTCGGCGATCAAATGCGGCTCCCGGCGGCGTTGCGCGCGCCCGCGAGTTTGCGTTCTTCCTGCAGCGATTGCTGTTTTTCGGCGACGCTCATGCGCTTGGCGCTGACGGTCACCACGGCCATTTGGGTCGGCGTGCCCACGCTCGCGTTGACGGCCGCCGATTGGGCCTGGGCGGCGGGCAGTGTGTCGAGCATGTAGGCGGCCGAGCAGGCCAGGCCGAGCGTAACGACGAATACCGCTTCCATGTTTTTGATGAGGCTCATGATGGTTTTCCTTTCAATCCGGGTTTCGATGTGATCACTGTAGCGAAGTCCTCCATGCACCACCATCGGATTGCGACGGGCCGCAGATTTGGCGGCGCGGCCTGCAAAAAAAGCCGATGAAACGATAGCTTTACGACAGGCTTTGCGGCCCCCCCAGCTAAGGCTGTGCAGGCCGCGCGTGCATATGCGGGCGGCGCTTCATTCACGACGGCGGGGAACGGATGGCAAGCTTGATCGGGACAGTACTGGCGGCGATGGCAACGCGTCACAAGGCGTGGCGCCGCGCGCACAACCTGCGCTCGGGCGCGCGTAGCGACGCGTCTGCAAGCGCGCGCTTGCCCGGCGCGGCGCGCGAGCGGGCGGGCGGACACACAGCCATGCGCGCTACGCCCGAGTTTGCGGCACGGCGCGCCGCCGCGACAGGGCGTACGGCCGCGCACGCGGCCAAGTCCGAACCCGCAGCCGAGCCGGCGCGCGCCGCGCTGCGCTGGATCGGCGCCGGCGGTGCGCTTGCTGCGCTGGGCGGCGCCGCGCTGATCGCCGGCCACGCGCGCCACCTGGCCGTCGCCGCCGAGCCGCTCATCGACAGCGCACATCTCGCCGGGGTGCCCTATGCGGCCGACGCCTTCCAGCCGGCCTTGCCGGGCGCCGTCTTCACGGTGCCCGCGCAGCCGGGCATCGCGCTGGCGGCGGCCGAGGGCGGTGCGCTGGTGGTCGCGGCCGGTATGCACGGCGCGCCGCCGGTACGTGTCGACCTGTGCACGCAAGTGCGCGACAAATCGAAGCCGCGCCTGCTGCCGCTGCGGATCGGCTACCGCTTCGACGACGTCGCGCGCTGGGTCGCGCACAGCCAGGGCGGCGCGCCGGTCACGCTGCGCAATGTCGCGCTGGCCGGACCGGATGCCGGCGACATGCCGCAAGTGCAGGTCAGCGGCATGGCCACGACCCTCGCCGCCGCCGCACCGCTGCAACTGGTGTGGGACAGCCGCGACGCCGGCGTGCGCTGGCTGGGCGACGCCAGCTACGGCAAGGTGGAGCAGGGCGCGCACGGCCAGGTGGCGCTGGGTACCGACGGCTGGCTGGCGTGGGGCGGCAACGCGGCATTGCGCATCCAGCGCCGCGCCAGCGCGGCCTGTCCGCGGTTCGGCGAATTGCTGGTGCAGCTGTACCAGGCCGGCGACGCCATGACGGGACGCGCGCTGGTGACGGCTTTTCCCGCGCAGGGCCAGCCGGTGTCCGCATGGCTGCGCGCCGGGCAGTACCGGGTGCCGGCCGCGCCGCGCGCCAGCCTCGAGGACCAGGCGCTGTTCCAGGACTTGCAGGCGCGCGGACTGGTGCGGCTCGGCGCCAACGGCCTGGCTGAATTGGCGCCGCGCGACCTCGCCGCGTGGCAGGCGGTTCCCGGCGCCGAACGCGCGGGCGAGCTGGCCGGTTGGGACGGCGTGAAGCTCGACGATGCGGCGATCAGGCTGCTCAAGCGCTTGTACCGGATGGCCGACGGCGAGTATGTGCGCGAGCAGGTGCGGGTGTTCAACAGCGAACGCCGGCTGCTGGCCTGGCGCCTGCAGCCGGCCGCGGTGCATGGCGACTGGCAGGCCAGCGTCGGCGCCACGCCCGCATCGACCAGCAACGCGATGCCGGCGGTCGCCGCGCGCTTGTTCGCCGAAGTGCCGCAGGGCTGGGTGCCGTGGACCCGCGTCGCGGCCTGGCCCGAGACCGGCGCGCGCGCGCCGGCCCGCATCACGCTCGCATTGCCGCAGCCGGCCGCGGGCGGCGAGGCGATGCGCCTGATGCTGGTCGGCCGCGTGCTGAAGGTCGAAGGCGCGCGCCAGCTCGGCCAGCCGCAGCCCGCCTGCACCGGCCGCGCCTGTCCCTCGGCCGACGCCGCGCAAGTACTCGTGCTCGAACTGCTGCCCGGCGCGCGCGCCATCGCGATCGACGCCGCGCCGCTCGAAATGTCGGCCTTGGCCGGTCCTGCCGACCAGCAGTACCGTCATCTGCGTGTGGTGGACGGCAAGCTGGCGTGGCAGCCGCTGTCGTTCGACAAGGCCGACGTACGCACCGCCTCCGCGGCCGCGGTCACGCTCGAAGACCGCAATGGCGTTGCGCTGTGGAGCGGCGGCGCGCCGACCCGGGCCGCGATCGGCGCCGGCCTCGCGCCGCTGCTGGGCATCCGCGCCGATCACGCGGCCAGCATCGCCGGCATGCTGGCGCGGTTGCCGTCGCCTACCGGCTCGCATGCCGCGCGCCTGACACTCGACCTCGGCCTGCAAACGGCCAGCCAGCAGGCGCTCGACTGCATCGGCATGCGCCGCGGCCGGTGGGACGGCAAGGCCTGCAGCGGCGGCCAGGCGCCGCCCGCGGGTCGCCACGCCGGCATCGTCATCCTCGACACCGAAACCGGCGACGTGCTGGCCGCGGCCGGCGCGGGCGCCGGCACGGTCAACGCCGCCAACTGGAGCGAGGTGCGCGACTTCGACCGCAGCAATCCGGCCCGCAGTCCCTTGCGCCTGCCGGCCTTCCAGCACGACGGCGGCGCGCACCAGAGCCCCGGCTCGACCTTCAAGGTGATCAGCGCGCTGGGGCTCGAGCTGGCGGCGCAGAACGACCCGCAGATCGATGCGCTGCTGTCCGGGATGCCGCTGGCCGCCATCAACCGCCTGGCGCAGCAGAGGGGGTTCGCCTTCCAGACCAACGCGGCCAGCTACCCGGCCGACACCCGGCTGGCGCACATCACCAACTACAAGGACGGGCATCTCGACCAGCGCGCGCAGGACGGCCGCCTCGGCCTGTCCCAGGCGCTGACCTACAGCCTGAATACCTGGTTCGCGTGGTCCGGCGAATTGAGCGACCGCAGCCTGTTCGGCCGTGCGGACGGCGGTGCGCCCGACCTCCAGCCGCTGGCGCCGGGCGCCCTCGACAGCGTGCGGCCTATCGTCGCGATGGCGCACCGGCTCGGCTTCGAGCAGGCGCTGCGTCTCGATGGCGGCCTGCTGCCGGCCGATTACGCATGGTCGGCCTGGGACGCGCTGCAAGCCACGCCGGCCCACATCGACCCGATCCACACCCGTCACGAGCTGCGCCAGATGGCGATCGGCCTGCGCATGCAGGTCACGCCGCTGCAGATGGCGCTGGCCGCGGGCGCGGTCGGGCAGGGCAAGGTCATCGCCCCGCGCCTGCTGCTCGCGCTCGATGCGCGCCAGGCCGAGGCGCCGGCCATGCCCGACCTCGGCGTGCGGCTGGACCGCATCCGCGCCGGGATGAAGGGCGTGGTCGATATCGGCACCGCGGCAAGTGCTTTCCGCGGCGCGCGGCTCGATGCGGTGCGCCGCGGCCTGTCCGGCAAGACCGGCACCTCGCCGACCGGCGCGCCGGGCGCCGCGGGACCCGGCGAGGACCGCGCCACGGTCTGGTTCACCGGCTGGCTGGAGCCGGGCAGCCTGCCCGGCCAGGCCCACCGGCTGGCGGTGGCGGCCTTCGTCAGCCACTCGGAAACGACCGGCGGCGAGCATGCGGCGCCCATCGTGGCCGCGGTCCTCGCCTCCCAGCTCGGGCAGAACCGGGAACAGAGGGGTAAATAAGCGTTTCAAGCGCGCCTTGGGCAGCCCGTTATGTGGCATGATTTTAGCGTCCGTCAGAAGGCGGGCGGCCATGACCAGGACGAGGAAGGTATGCGCTTGCCGGGAACCCGGTATCAAGAGCACGGGTGGGAACAAGTGCGCAAATTGCTGGGGCAGTGCTCCCTGCACGCGCTCGCCCGTACCGACCTCGCGCTGCTCGCCGATCCGGAGGCGCTGGCCGGCATGCCGGGCGAGTATGTCGATGGCGTGGCCGAGGCCTTGCGCGCCACCGGCCGCTCGGCGCGCGCCGGCGCCGACGGCAACAGCTACGGCGACAGCGTGTGCGAACTGGCGCTGGCCCTGGTCTATGAATTGCAGGCGCGGCCCGCCGACTGGAACGCCTTCTGCGCCGCGGTCGCCGCCGAATACCGGCGCCTCGGCGCCTTCTGGCTGGCGGCCGGCGGCGAGGCGATCCTGCGCAAGAAGGTCAACGATATGTACGCGGTCCTGCGCGACAAGGTCGACGCCGACAACTACACCGCCGCCTGCGGCCGCGGCTGTAGCCCGAACAAGATCTACGCCTACCGCATGCTCGATACCGCGTACGGCGAGATCGCCCGCATCTTCGGCGCCTGGCGCGAGAACGCCGCGCAGATCGGCGCGATCCTCGGGCAGCCGCTGGACGCGGTACCGATCGAGGTGCGCCAGATGAGGTCGATCGGCGCTTGCAAGGCCGAATGGATACTGCGCTGGAGCGAAACGCTGGAGCGCTTCGGCGGCGCGCCCGGTCCGCTGCACACGCGCTCCAAACGCTTCGCCAGCCTGAAAAACAGCCCCGAAAAAATCCAGGCGATGCTGGCCGAAATCGGCGATTATGAGGAATTGTCGGCAAACCGCGACCAGGACTGGCTGCTGGACGCCGGCGAAGCGGCCGATTGGCTCGACGACTACCAGCGCGTGCTGAACGAATCGGCGGAGGCGGCCAGCGACGGCCCGGATCAGCTGCAGGACGCGGCGGACGACGACAGCGGGCCGGCCGAGCCGCCGCCGGACGCCGCATCCGAGGAAGCCGAGGACCCGGCCGCCATCGAGATCGCCGCCGGCCTTTCACTGCCCCCCCGCTTCATGCAACTGGCAAGGGGGGCGCAGGATAATGGCAGTTGGACGGTGCGCACTTTGGCATCCGACTCGCTGCCGGTGCGGCTCGCGGTGTACCTGAAGATGATGGGCGCGGCCGACGACAGCTATCCGGGCGAGTGGCTCGATCCGGCGACCGGCGAGCTGCCGACCATGCAGCAGCTGGCGGTGCTGGACCAGGTCTCGCTGCCCACGCTGCGCAAGCGGCGCGACGCCGCCATCGCCGCGCTGCTCGCGGCCGCACGACCATGAAGGAGAACGATGTGAAGACGCTACCTGAGACCGACCGCAAGCTGCGCGCCAAGCTGCTGCTGGCGCGCCGCGTCGAAGGCGATCGCCTGATGCTGGCCGATGCGGTGCTCTCCGCGGCGCTCGACGGCAGCCGGGCGCTGAGCGCGAACGAACGCGCGGCGCTCGACCAATCGCCGCTGACGCTGCGCCGCTTTCGCCAGCTGTCCATACAGCGGCGCGCCGCGGCCAGCCGGGAAGCCTGGAACGGCAGCCGCGGCATGTTGCGCGCCGCCTCCACCAGCGCCGAACTCGAAGAGCTGGCCACCGACGACCGCTGCTGGGCCTTGCATTTCGTCGCGCAGGACGGCGCTTGGCGCATCATCCTGAGCCTGGCCGCGGAGGCGCCGTTCGCCGCGCGCCTGATGCGCGAGCAGCCGTTGCTGCGCGTGATCGACGGCGGCGGCGCGATCGTGCTGCAGGGCCGGCTCGACGCCGACGGCGAATGCGAGGCGGCCTGGCCGTTCGAGACCGCGCCGGCGCCGCATTTCCAGCAGTTCGGCGCCGCTTTCGCGGTCGAACCGGTCGACCTGTGAGGATGCGATGATCGGCTTGTTCAAATGGGGCGAACGCAATCACCCGGCGCTCGATACCGGCGGGCTGGGATCGGTCACGGTCGCGCTGCCGATCGTGCACGGCTGCGGCGTGCCCGCGCCCTGCGTGGGCGTGATCGTCGACCGCGGCGGCCGTACCCGCCGCAGCGCCGCGGGCAGCCGCATCGCGCTGGCCGAGGGCGAGCGCGCCTACTGCTTCCATCCGGGCCCGTATGCGGCCGACCTGCTGCCGTTCGCCGCCGCGCCCGAAATCGGCCTGCGCCTGTCGTTCAGCGCCGACTGCCCCGATCCACGGGTGGCGCAGCAGCGCTTCGATCTGTTCCTGGCCAGCGAAGCGGATGGCCGGCTCGAGCTGGCCGACCTCGCGGCCGCGATCGAAGCGGCGGTCCAGCGCGAACTCGCGCAGGGCAACCTCGAGCTGCCGCCTTGCACCACGCTCGATGAATGGAATGCCTTCCGCGCCGGCTTCAACCAACTGCTCTACACGCGCTTCGGCGTCACGGTGGAGGACTGCGTGCCGGTCGACCTGGGCGCCGCCAACGACTACGCCCGGATCCTGCTCGCGCGCGCCGCCGCCGTGCCCGCATCGGCGCCCGTCGCCGCCGCTGCGCTTGCCGCCGATCCCGCGCCGCCGCCAGAAACCCTGGACGCCGGCGCCGACGCGCGCGCCTTGCGCCGCCTGTTCCTCGAACTGCCGTGCCTGATGTGCGGCCTGCGGCTGGCGGTGCTGCCGCCCGGCCAGCAGCTGTTCCGCCAGCACCAGTCGCTGCTGCAGCGGCTCGACCAGGTCAGCCTGTCCGTCAATACCATGCCGGCGCTGGAGCTGGCCGCGCCCAACCAGCCGCTCGCGCATGACCAGCAGCTGCGCCGCGCGCAGCACAGCCGGCGCGCCGCCGCCGCGCTGGACGAAGCCTGGGCCCTGCTCGCGCGCCTGGAAGGCGCGGACGATGCGCGGCTGCCGGCGCTGTTCGACGAGGCCGACCGCATCATCGCCAACCTCGAACACGATTGCGCGGCGCGCCGTATCGCGCTGCCGGAAAGCGAGCCGGCATGAGCAAGCTGCCCGCCGGCGCCGAGTGCCGCACCATCCTGCGCGACGGTTCGGTCGCCACCATCACGGCTACGCGGCGCCCGCGCGCCAACCGCGCCGACGTCAAATGCAGCGCGCCCGGCGCGCCCGCCGTGGCCGAGCGCATGCGCCAGGTGCTGCGCCTCGCGCGCCTGACCGAGGCGCGTTTCGACAGCCGCGACCAGGTCGTCGTCAGCATCGACCGCGCGCCGGCCGCGCATGAACGCGATTGGGAACTGGCGGTGGTGCTGGCCGACCGCATGGTGCGCGGCGTGGCCGAAGCCGCGACCGCGCTGCATGCCAACGGCTGGTCCGACGAATGGCATCTGGGCCGCATCGGCGGCCACGATATCCAGGATGCGCCCGTCAAGACGCTGCTGGGCGGGCCGGACGGCTTGCCGCATCTTGGCGCGCTGGCCGGCCATCCCGATCCGTCGGCCGCCGTGTCGTCGGCGCGCGCCTGGTTCCCGCTGCACAGCGGCGGCATCAACGACAGCCTGTGCTGGGTCGAGGTCAGCGTCTATCCCTTGTCCGATGAAGTGGCCGATGACGACGCCGTCGCGGTGCCGGGCGCCGACCTCACGCAGCAGCTGGCGGTGCGCCAGGCGCTGGCCGGTGCGCGCCACTTCGACGGCCGCGGCGCCGCCGGCTGGCGCACCGCGGTGCGTTTCGGCCAGCCGCAATTCCACGGCAGCTCGTTCGAACTGGCGCTGGTGATGGCCGACCGCATGGCGCGCGGCCGCGAGTTCCTGCCGCGCGGACGCCTGATCGCCACCGGCTGCTCGGACGCCTGGCATGCCGGCCGCGTCGAACCGGTCGAAGGGCAGGCACCGAAGTGCGCGCTGATCCTGCGCCACGCGGCCGCCGGCGACCGCGTGCTGCTGCCCAAAGCATGGGAAGCCGCGCTGGCGCCGGGTTATTGCGCGGCGCTGCGCGAACAGGGTGCGAGCGTCGCCTGTATCGACCGGATAGGCATCATTTAGCGCGAGGGGCGCACGCTTGCGCGCGCCATGTAAAGCGTGCCTGCCCCTGCTAGAATCGGCCTGGATGGGACAGCATGCGGCAAAAGTAGTGAAGTTTGAATAACCAGGAGTCTGATATGTTCCAGATGTTTGGATTTGGCGGCGTCAAATGTCCGCGTTGCGAGCACCGGAATAGCGGCGATTCGGGCTATTGCGGTCAGTGCGGCCTGACGCTCGGCGCGCCGCGCAGCGAGCCTGTGCTGCGCGAGAACCGCTGGATCCCCGGCCCCGACGAACTGGCGGTGTTCTTCGGCGTGCGCGAACTATCGGGCCTGTTCGTCAAGACCCTGCGCGTGCCGGCCACCACCCGCGCCTACATCCTGCAGGCCGACAAGGCGACCGAGGTGCCGCAGGGCGAATACGAGATCGAAGGTTTCTTCACGCGCCTGAACCACCTGCTGCGCAACCAGCACGCCGAAATCCTGATCACCCGCAGCGCCGCGCTGCCGGTCGCTTTCGAGTTCGACGACCTGCAGACCGCCGAACACCTGAAGGTCGCGGCCAGCTTCACCGTCAGCATCCGGATCGAGCAGGTGGCGGCCTTCGCGCGCCACTTCATGACCTTGCCGGGCACGGTCACCAGCGCGCATTTGCGCGAACTGCTGGCGCCTTCGGTGCGCCAGCTGGCGGCCGAATTCATCGCCGCGCAGTCGATCCGCGACATGGCCAACAACCGCGAGCTGCGGCCCCAGCTCGACGAACGCCTGCAAGCCTCGCTCAAGATGCGCATGGCGCAGTACGGGCTGGCGGTGGTGGAGGTCGACACCCTCGCGCTACGCCACGACAAATTCGACGCCAACCGCGCGCGCGTCGGCAGCCTGTGGCTGGTGGCCGACGACCGCCACGTGCAGCTCGAACACGCCAAGCATCTCGACCAGTTGTACAACGACGAGGAATGGCAGCGCATCTGGCGCGAAGAGCAGGAAGGCCGGCTGCGCTACCGCCGCGCCGAACTGCGCCAGGACGAGAGCATCGAACGCGCCGAGCTGACCTTGCAGAACACCGAACGGGTGCAGGCGATCCGCGCGCGCGAGATCGACCTGTATGCGCGCATCGCCGAATCGAAGAACCGCAAGCAGGCCATCGAGCGCGGGGCCGGCGACGTGCTGACCGAACTCGAACACGAATTCGCCAAGAAGGGCGCGGCGCGCGAGGACGAGTCGACCGAGTGGGCGCACCTGCGCGAGCTGGCGCGCATCCGCATGCGCACCGAACTCGAAGTCACGCAGCAGGACGCGCTCGAAGCGCGCCAGCTGGCGCAGCAGCGCTTCGGCCACACGCTGCTCCAGCAACAGATCCGGAACAAGATCGCGCAGGCGCTCGGCATCGAGGACGAGACCCGCAAGCGCGCCGAACTCGCGCGCCTGCACGAGAACGAGCAGGCCGCCAACCGCCGCCAGCAGGAGATCGAGGCCGAGCAGCACAGCGCGCGCCGCCAGGGGCTCGCGCTGGTCAACGCAGCCCACAGGCGCGAGGCCGAACGGGTGCAGGAGTGGGAAGACCAGCTCGCGCTCGACCGCCAGCGCGCGCTGCTGCGCACCGATTCGGTCCAGGCCGAGGAGGTGCAGCAGAAGATCGACGCCATGCGGCGCAACGGCGCGCAAGCCGAGTCGATTGCGCAGTATGAAAAGCTGCTGCGCACGATCGAGGCCGACGGCCAGCACGCGCGCCAGGCGCAGCAGATCGAGCTGGAGGCCGAACAGCAGCGCCACGCGATGAAGCGCCAGGCGCAGGAGGCCGAATGGCAGCAGGAGCTGCGCCGCCTCGAGCAGGCGCGCGAAGAAAAATTCGCCCAGCTCGAACACGCGGCCGAGATGGCGCGCATCGAGAGCGCGCGGGCCGAGGCGATCGGCGCGATGGGCGACACCGCCAAGATCGCACTGGCCGCCGCGCCCAACGCCGTCGCGCTGGCCGACTACATGAAGACCCAGGTCCACGCCGGCATGAGCGCGCAGCAGCTGGCCGCGCTGTCCGGCGTGGTGGCCGCGGCCAACAGCGTGACGCCGGCCGAAGCCGCGCGCCTCGCCCAGGCCAGCGCCGACCGCGAACGCACCCAGCGCGACGCCGAGATGGACAAGGACCGTCGCCACCAGCTCGACCTGCTGAACCTGCAGAACGATGTGAACAAGGCCGCGCTGTCGACCCAGTCGCAGCTCGGCATCGGCGTTGCGCAAGGCAGTCGTCCGCAGGCGCCGTTGGCGCGCCAGTGCGCCAACGGCCATGCCGCGGGTCCGCACGATAAATTCTGCGCCGAGTGCGGCGCAGCGCTTCAACCTTGATGGGAACGATGCAAACAGCACGAGACAAGATCCGCGAACTGCGCGCCCTGCACGAAGACGGCTTGTTAAGCCAGCAGGAATTCGACAGCCGCAAGAATGCCATCCTGGATGCCGAATATGCGCCGCCGGGCAGCAGCGTCACGCCCATACCGGGCATCATCCAGGTCAAGCAGGGCACCGAGATCGGCCTGATGATCGGCCAGGAGATCGGCCCGCAAAACCGCCGCTACCGGCTCGAACGCCTGATCGCGCAGGGCGGCATGGGCCAGGTGTGGCAAGCCACCGACCTCGCGACCCATGCCGAGTTGGGCCACAGCGCGATGGTGGCGCTGAAGATCCTGCCGCCCCAGCTCACCCAAAGCGCGAGCCACGCCAAGCTGCTGATCGAAGAGGCCACCCAGGCGCGCCGCCTCGCCCACGAGCACATCGTGCGGGTCTACGAATGGGCGCAGGATCCGGCCACGGCCAGCTACTTCATCATCATGGAATGCCTCGAAGGCGAGGACCTCGACAGCCTGCTGGCGCGCGAAGGGCCGTTCACCCTGGCGCGCGCCGAGCAGCTGCTGGCGCCGGTGGCCGAGGCCTTGCAGTACGCCTGGGACAAGCACCGCCTGGTCCACCGCGACATCAAGCCGGGCAATGTGTTCGTCACCAAAAAAGGCGAGATCAAGCTGCTCGACTTCGGCATCGCGGCGCGCGCGCGCAGCAGCGCGAGCAGCATCGGCCTCGAATCGCCCGCCAATTCGGGCACCGCGGGCTTTCGCGCGCCGGAAGCCGGCACCCACCAGAGCCAGCCCGCGCAAACGCTCGACGTGTACGCGGTCGCGGTGATGATCTACCAGCTGGTAGAGGGGAAGATGCCGTTCGACGGCTCGCGCACGCCGAACCACCAGCCGTCGCAACCGGCGGCGCTGACCGACCGCCAGTGGGACGCGCTGCAAGCCGGCTTCGCCTGGGAGCCCGACGAGCGGCCGGCCAGCGTGGCCGAACTGCTCGGCGACCTGCGGCGCGCGGTCGGCCCCACGCCGCAGGAACTGGCGCAGCAGCAGGCCGCCGCGCGCGCCAAGGAAGAACAGCGCCTCGCGCAGCTGGCGGCCCAGCGCAAGGTCGAAGCCGCGGCCGCGGCGGCCGCGCAAATCATCAAGGACAAGCAGCGCAAGGAACAGGAGGCGATCCAGCGCGCCGAGGCCGACGTCGCCAAGCGCCAGCGCAAGGAAGCCTTGCGCCAGCAACTGCTGGAGCGGCGCGAGGCCGACGCCGAGCAGGCCCGGCTGGCCAGCGAAGAGCAGCAGCGCAAGGCGGCGCAGGCGAAGGCCGCGGCGGCTTATCGCGCCGAGCAGCAGCGCGCCCGTACCGAGATGGCGGCGCGCAGCGAGGCCGAACTGGCGGTCCTGCTGCCGACGCCCACCAGCCCGGTGGCCGATACCGACGGCGTGCTGCGCGACCGCTTCGTCGACGGCACCGGCAAGGGACCCGAGCTGGTGTTGATCCCGACCGGCCGCTTCCAGATGGGCTCTCCCGAACACGAACGCAAGAAGGCGATGGAGGCCGGCTCGCAGAAGTCGTGGGTCGAGCGCGAGACGCCGCAGCACTGGGTAGGCATCGAACAGCCGATCGCGATGGGCCGCTACCCGGTCAAGGTCGGCGAGTGGCGCCAGTTCGTGCGCGCCACCGGCTGGGAGCCGCACGGTGAAGTCAATTGGGCCGCGCCCGGCTTCAAGCAGACCGACGCCCATCCGGTGGTCGGCGTGACCTGGCATGATGCGCAGCTTTACCTGCGCTGGCTCAGCGCGCAGACCGGCCAGACCTACCGCCTGCCGAGCGAGGCGGAGTGGGAGTACGCCTGCCGCGCCGGCACCAGGACCGCCTTCAGTTTCGGCGACGGCATCGGCACCGAGCTGGCCAACTACGACGGCAACTACACCTACAACGGCAGCCCGAAAGGCGTGTACCGCCAGGGTACCACGCCGGCCGGCGAATTCCCGCCCAACCCCTGGGGCCTGTACGACATGCACGGCAATGTGTGGGAGTGGGTGCAGGACGTGGTGCACGACACCTACGAGGGCGCGCCGATGACCGGCAAGGCGTGGGAAGAGGGCGGCGACCGGAACCGGCGCATCCTGCGCGGCGGTTCGTGGCTGTACAACCCGCGCTATCTGCGCTCGGCGCTGCGCAACGGCTTTTCGGCGGTGCTGAGCAACGACATCGTCGGCTTCCGCGTGGCCCGCAACCTGATTTGAATTTTGGTGTAGATTTGAGGCTTCAAACAACCCTCCAAGGACCGCCATGTCAATTACCGTTAAACGCGACCAGTCGCTGCCGATGCGTCACATCGTCCACCTGGACAATCACATCGTCTCGGCCGACGGCACGCTCGAGGAAGGCGGTTCCGGCGCCGGTCCGTCGCCGCACGACCTGTACGACGCCGCGCTCGGCGCGTGCAAGGCGCTCACCCTGGTCTGGTACGCCAAGCGCAAAGGCATCCCGGTCGAGGACGTCCAGGTCACGATCGAGCGCGACGCCAGCCAGGAACGGCAGGGCAGCTACCGCCTCAATGCCAGCATCCACCTGAGCGGCGACCTGACGCCGGCCCAGCGCGAAGAGCTGCTGACGGTGGCGGGCAAGTGCCCGATCCACAAGCTGATGACCGCCGTGACCACCGAAATCACCACCGTCCTCGCCTAGGCGGCCGCCATGACGATCTCGAACGTCTTCAAGTCGCACGAGAGGGACCTGGGCGGCGGCATGATGGTGCGCCGCGTGCTGCCGGCCGCGGCCAAGCAGGCGGTGGGGCCGTTCATTTTCTTCGACCATTTCGGCCCGCTCGACGTGCCGCCGGACGCCGACCACGACGTGCGTCCGCATCCGCACATCGGGCTGGCCACCGTGACCTATTTGTACGAAGGCGCGATGCTCCATCGCGACAGCGTCGGTTCGGTGCAGCGCATCGAACCGGGCGCGATCAACTGGATGACGGCCGGCAGCGGCATCGTCCATTCCGAGCGCGTGCCGGACGAGATGAAGGGTAAGCCGCGCCGCAGCCACGGCCTGCAGTTGTGGGCCGCGCTGCCGAAGGAGCATGAAGAAGACGCGCCGAGTTTCGCGCATACGCCGGCCAGCGCGATCCCCGAGGTCAGGCTGGACGGCGCCACGGTGCGGGTGCTGATCGGCAGCGCGTACGGCCAGACCTCGCCGGTGGCGACCTTCAGCGAAACGCTGTACCTCGACGTCAAGCTGGAGGCCGGCCGCGAACTGCTGCTCGACGCGCTGCCCGAGGAGGCCGCGATCTACGCGGTGATCGGCGACCTTGCCATCGACGGCGAGCCGCTGCTGCCCTTCACCATGGCCTACCTGGAACCGGGCACCGATGCGCGCGTGCGCAGCGAAGACGGGGCGCAGTTCGTGATCGTGGGCGGTGCGCCGCTCGACGGCCGCCGCTTCATGTTCTGGAATTTTGTCTCGTCGAGCAAGGAGCGCATCGCGCAGGCGTCGGAGGATTGGGAGCGGCAGCGCTACGCCAGGGTGCCGGGCGAGACCGAGTGGATCCCGCTGCCCAAACCCTTCCGCCCGCCGACGGAGTAGCCGTCGTTCCCGCGCAGGCGGGAATCCATAGCGCATCTGCTAAGAGGGAATGCATGCACGCTATAGGTTCCCGCCTGCGCGGGAACGACCCGGAATCAGGCGGTATGCAGCTCGTGCGCCAGCTGGCCGAGGCGCAGGGCGCCGGCGCTGCTGCGCTGGATCCAGCATTCCGGATACGGATCGCTGGCGAAGCGCACATGGCGCGGGAACTGGCACAGTTTGTCGAGCGCGGTGGCCGGCGTCAGCGCGGTCTCCTTGCCGGTCACCGGGTCCAGGTGCCAGAAGCCGCCGTTGAAGTGGAACAGCAGCGGCATCACCGCCGCGCGCGGCGCGGCCGGGAAGGCGCCCACCGGGAAGCCCGGATGCTTGCCCGGCTCGAGGAAGTAAAAGCATTCGGCATGCGCGCCCTGGTCGACGCGGTGCATCACCACGCCGTTCGGCAGCAAGGCCGTCACGCTCAGCACCGCGATGCCCTTGATGCTGGCCGACAGTTCGATCCGCATCCCCAGCCGCAGCGGCACCGGCTTGCCCTTGCCCGGCCACACGCCGTCCAGCAGCAGGCCGTAGCGCGACACGTCCTCGATCTCGAAACCGCCGCTGCCGCGCCGGATCAGCGCATGGCGGCCCGACAGGCGCCGCGTCAGGCCTTGCCGGTCCTGGCCGTCGTCGCCGAAATGGGTGAGCAGCACGTCGGCCTCGGGATCGTATTGTTCGAAGCGGCCCAACACGCACTCGTCGAGCGCGAACAGGCGCACCTGGCGCTGGGCGCCGGCTTCGGGCGCGGCGTTGACCAGGCAGGCCGCGCCGCTGGGGTGCGGATGCGGCTCGGCCTGGGCCGGCACGTCGATCTCGATCAGGTCCTCGTCCCACGCGATGGTGGAAAAACCCATATCCACCTTGCCCGGCTTGGCGTCCAGGTTCAGGTGGGCGATCGAGGCGTTGCGCGCGGTGACGTCGATGTCGAGCCGGCCGCCGCCGGCCTGCGCGTTGACCTTGGCGATCGCGGCGTCGTCGGCCATCACCCGCACGTTCTTGTGGGTGGACAGGAAAATCTGGTGGATCTCGGTCAGCGTGGCGTCGGCGCGCGGCACCAGGATCACCAGCGTGCAGGCCCACTTCTGGGTCACGCGGCCGTCCTGCTGGCTGTGCAGCTCGACCTCGATCTGGTACTGGCCGTGCTCCAGCCCGCGCGAGGAAAATTCGATGAACAGCGGCCGCCAGTCGCCGCGCAGGGTGCGCACGAAGGAGTGGCGCGAGCCGCCGTGCGGAATCAGCGCCGATTGCAGCTGCATGGTGATCAGCGGCGCGCTGTCGGCCGGCATGCCGCGCAGTTCGATCTTGATGGCCTGGCGCCCACCCGCGGCGCGCGGGTCGAAGCCGCTGACGTGCAGGTGGGGGCGCAGCGCCACCGGCGCCGCTTCGGGATAGACCAACGCCCCCGCAGCGCCGCTCTGGGCGGGACGGGCGCAGCGCAGCGCGCTGATCAAGTCGAAACTCGATGGCGCGGCGGCGGCCTGCGGGTGACCACTGGCGCAATTGCTATCTCCCGGCATCACCCATTGGGTGCAATGCGGATGCTCGGGATTAACGCATTTTTTCATGGCAGGTGGAGGTTCGTGTATTTGCAAAGCTTACCTGCTTTTGCTCGCCAGCGGCATACCGCAGGCACGAAAGCACAACATTATTTTCCAATCGGCACTTTTTATTATCAAATTAGCACAATTCTCCGGTCGGCAAGGCCGTTTCGTCGGCGCCGTGCCCGGTTTTGACGCGCAATACGACGGCGGTGAGGTTGTCCATGTGCAAATTTTCGGGCGGACGGTTCTCGATTTCGGCGAACAGGGCGTCGTTCATCGCGCGGGCGCCGACCCGGCCTTCGAGCAAGTCCGGCCAGCCCGCCACCCAGGGGTAGGGCTCGGCGCAGGCCCAGAAGCCGTCGGTCGCCAGCAGGTAGATGGCGCCCGCTTCCAGTTCGAGCGCGCGGCGGTCGGGCAGGTGGTAGAGGTAGGGCGGCAGGTTCAGCGGCGACAGCTCGAACAGCGGGTCGCTCAGGACCGCCGGGTTGGCGAATGCGTTGCCGAGAATGAAGGCCTGCGAGATCTGCGAGCGGTGCTCGCCATGCACCTGCTGCCACCATTCGTGCTCGCCGAGCAGGCCGGCCATGGCGAAGGCGGTGGCCGGCACATGGTCGACCGTCAGCGGGGTCACGCGGCCGGAACGGATCTCGTACAGCCGCGAATCGCCCACGTGGTACAGCAGCGCCGGCTTGCCGGGCCGCAGCTCGAGCATGGTGAGGGTGGTGCCGGGCCGCTTGGCCGCGCCGTCCGCGCTGCCGAAATGCAGTTGCAGGCTGGTGTGCAGGGCGTCGAGATGGCTGGACAGCTCGCCCAGCG
>Ga0193702_1000054_pt1 | contig 48578 bp, 48 predicted proteins | sample U3a1metaG_FD_143060 | JGI IMG/M metagenome (GOLD analysis project Ga0193702, IMG submission 143060) | Soil microbial communities from a riparian zone of the East river system, Colorado, United States - U3a1 | ecosystem: Environmental > Terrestrial > Soil > Riparian zone | place: USA: East River... | reverse complement strand
AATCCCAAACCATGCATCGGCCAGCTTAGGGTCCATCTTAACCGATTTTTTATAAAAGGCGCGGGCATCGTCCATTTGCTCCAGCTTTTCATAACACTCGCCAATGGCGCAATAAGTATCGGCATTGGGTTGTTCGTATTCAAAAGTATGGCGGTAAACATCTATCGCTTCGGCATACTTCTCTAAATTAACAAGGGCGTTGCCTTTGTTAAAATAGGCTGATGCAAAGCTGTCTTTTATTAATATTGCATAATCGTAAGCGTCTATCGCTTTTTCAAACAGGCTTAGTTTGGTAAACGCGTTGCCCAAATTATACCAGGCGGCGTAGCTGTAGGGCTCGTTATCTATATATTGCTGGTAAAACTGGATGCTCTCCTGCTGGTTATCTAACACGTCATAACAAAACGCCAGCTCATACAGGGCATCCTGGTTTTCCATGTTTTGCTCCAGGCATAGCTTTAAAAATTTGACAGACGTTTCATAATCGCCCATGTTTTGGTAAACGTAGGCAATATGCAACAAGATGTCATCGGTTTCTTCGGCCAGTTCTAAAGCCTTTTGATAGTTCTCCAGCGCCTCATCAAACTGCTCCAAACTTTCGTAAAGGTTACCGCGGATGATATAAATATCCGCGTCTGAAGCTTCCAGCGTAGCTGCTTTTTCTAAAGCGGCAAACGCCTCGCTCACCTGGTTGGTAACCACTAAAAGCTGGGCCTGCTTTATTAAAAATACAGCAGCGAAGGGGTGTTGGTTTAGGGCATACTCTGCAACCTGTAGCGCCTTGGCGGGGTCATTCTTTTCGATGTAGTAATCGATAATGTTCTCAAACGCCTGGGCATCAAAAAAGTACTGGTCCTGATTCCGGATCATTTCCTCGTACCGCTCTACCGAAAATTGTGCATCCTCGGCAGAACCAAATTCAAATTCTTCTTCCATTCAATATTGTTTGCAGAACACTTTTTAGCCTTGATATACAATATACAGCTTTTTTGTTGGACTTGTATATCTTCAGCGAGTTTAAATTACAAGTAATAAGTATCTGCGGGATAATTAAGTTTTCAACATACAAACATTTTTAACAACGCCAATTCTCAAGTGCCTGATAATAAATACAAAGCGTTTGCGGCAACTGGTGAGGTTAATAAATAATTGCCTTAAAGATTTTACCTTTGACAAAAGTACCAATTATGAGCCTTAATATAACTGATGTTTTAAATCGTTTACATATAAACGACATTAATGAAGCGTTTAGTACAGGCAATGTTTGGGGCAGCGGCCCCAATGCCGATGTAAAAAACATTATCTCGCCGGTTGACGGCAAGCAGATCGCGTCCGTAAAGTTTGCCACGGCCGATGATTATAATAAGGTAGTTGAACAGGCAGCCAAAGCATTTGTTAACTGGCGCACCGTACCTGCTCCGCGTCGCGGAGAGATAGTGCGCGAGATTGGTGAGGCATTGCGTTTGCATAAAGAAGACCTGGGCACCCTTGTATCCTACGAAATGGGCAAAAGCCTGCAGGAGGGCTATGGCGAGGTGCAGGAAATGATAGATATTGCCGATTTCGCCGTTGGGCAAAGCCGCCAGCTATATGGCTTGACCATGCACAGCGAAAGGCCGGAGCACCGGATGTATGAGCAATACCACCCGCTGGGGATAGTAGGTATTATTTCGGCATTTAACTTCCCGGTGGCGGTTTGGAGCTGGAACGCCATGCTGGCCTGGGTTTGCGGCGATGTTTGTATCTGGAAACCATCCGAAAAAACACCGTTGACCGCTATTGCCTGCCAGCATATTGCACAGGCTGTTTTTAAAAAGCATGGCATTGATGAAGGGGTATCCAACCTCATCATCGGCGATAGAAATATTGGCGAATTAATGGCTAATGATACCCGCATGCCTTTAATATCCGCCACCGGCTCAACCCGCATGGGCAAGGCGGTAAGCGCGGCAGTTGGCGCACGTTTGGGAAGAAGCTTATTAGAGCTCGGCGGTAATAACGCTATTATCATTACCGAAAACGCCGATTTGGATATGGCCCTCATTGGCGCGGTGTTTGGCGCGGTAGGTACCGCCGGCCAACGCTGTACCAGTACCCGCAGGCTGATCATTCATGAAAGTGTTTATGAAGCATTTAAGGCGAAACTGGTAAAAGCCTATTCGCAGATAAAAATTGGCAACCCGCTGGATGAGCATAACCACATGGGGCCATTGATAGATGCCGATGCGGTTGCATTGTATTTGGATTCGATTGAAAAATGCAAGGCCGAAGGCGGGAGGTTTGTAGTTGAAGGTGGCAAACTGGATGGCGGCGACTACGCTTCCGGATGCTATGTAAAACCCTGCATTGCCGAAGTAGAGAACCATTTTAAAATAGTGCAGCATGAAACTTTTGCGCCCATTTTATACCTAATTAAATATACCGGCGTTAAAGAAGCCATTGCCCTGCAAAATGGTGTTCCGCAGGGTTTATCGTCTGCTATTATGACTAATAACTTACGCGAGGCCGAACAATTTTTATCATACGCGGGTTCTGACTGCGGTATTGCCAATGTGAACATCGGCACATCAGGCGCAGAAATAGGGGGCGCGTTTGGCGGCGAAAAGGAAACCGGCGGCGGGCGCGAATCGGGGTCTGACGCGTGGAAAGTTTATATGCGGAGGCAGACCAATACCATTAATTATTCAACAAAATTGCCTTTGGCACAAGGAATTAAATTCAATTTATAATATCTTACACGAAATTTAAACATACATGAACATTTTTCGCAAACTTATTCCTGCTTCAATTATATCAGGGGCTTTATTATTAAGCCTTAACCTTAAAGCGCAAACCCCTGCCCAACCCGATCCGCCAAAAAACTGGCATACGATGGATTTGAAAGCCGATGGTTTTTATGGCATCAGCTTAGTACCTGCCTACCAGTTTGTGCAGGGTAAAAAAAGCAAAACCGTATTGGTGGCCACTATTGACAGCGGCATTGATACTGCCCAAAAGGACCTGCAGGGCATTTTATGGGTTAATCCAAAAGAGATACCGGGTAACGGTATTGACGACGACCATAACGGTTATGTTGATGACGTACATGGCTGGGACTTTTTAGGCGGCCCCGGGGGCAAGGTTGACTTTACCGAAACCACCGAAGAAGTGCGCGAATACAACCGCCTCAAGGATAAATATCTGACCGCAACTACCGCCACACCCGGTAACGAAAAGGAATATGCTTACTGGCTAACTGTACGGTCAACCTATGATGAGACCATGACCAAATCAAAGACCGAATTGCCGCAGGCACAACAGTTTGAAACTGCGTTGATGGCCACCAGCGGTTATATTAAAACGGCGTTACATTTAAATACAGACGCCACATTTACATTGGCCGACCTGGCTAAGATAACCGACACCAGCCCAACCATTACCCAAAGCAAAACGATATGGACCTCGGTGTTTAACGAAGAAGGGCCGAGCAATGATAACGGTAAAATTTTGAAGGATATTGCCGAGTACCTGGCCAAGATCAATAATGATGTTAACCCCGACCTTACTGCCCGCCAAAGAATTGTGGGTGATGACCCGAATGTGCGGGATGGCAAGCCTTACGGCAATAACATATTAAAACTGGCCGATGCTTCGCATGGTGCAGGTTGTGCGGGCCTTATCGGCGCTAAACGCGGCAATGGCTATGGCATTGATGGCGTTGCCGATGATGTGCGAATCATGTCGATAAAAGGGGTGCCTAATGGCGATGAGTATGATAAGGATATTGCCAACGCTATCCGCTACGCGGTGGATAACGGTGCAAAGGTCATCAACATGAGCTTTGGCAAAAAGCTATCACCGCATAAAGCATGGGTGGATGATGCGTTTAAATATGCGGCATCAAAAGATGTGCTGCTGGTACAGGCATCTGGCAATGATAACCAGGATGTGGACGCTAAACCCGAATTTCCGAATGACCAGTTTGCTGATGGTTCATCAATAGACGCGGATAATGTGATCAGCGTAGATGCGTCAAGCGCGCTATTGGGCGATCATTTGGCCGCTACATTTACTAATTATGGCAAAAAAAACACCGATATTTTTGCACCGGGTGTAAAGGTAACCTCCTTAGATATGGATGCCGAGTTTAATACGGCAGACGGCACCAGCTTTTCATCCCCAATAGTAACCGGCATTGCCGCGCTGATACTGGAATATTATCCCGACCTGAGCGCCAAACAATTAAAGCAAAGCATACTGGCATCGGCTACGCCGTTAACCGGCACCATGGTTTTAAAACCCGGCAGCCAAACAGAAAAGGTTGATTTTGCCTCACTTTCAAAAACAGGCGGTATCGTTAATGCTTATAAGGCATTGGTGTTTGCCTCGAAGTTGAAGGGGGAGCGGAAGAAATAAGTAACTGCCAATATCGCTAACACATATATGAAGCACCTCAACTTTATTAAAGGAAGTAAAACATTATTGTTTTACTTCCTTTATGTTATTGTAAACGGTTGTAATGGGCAATCTAAAGATTTAGGGAACTGCAAGCTTCATTATAGAAAAGCAACAGCAAACATTAATACTTACTATCAAAATAAGGACACCTCATTACTTAAAAATGCGCTGGGGGACGTGGAACTATCTTTAGAATGTCCTGAAACAAAAAAGGCTTCTATCGAAATAAAAATAGGGATATTGAGTCTGTTAAAAGAGTATAGTAACGCTTATCGGTATATAGATTCTTTAAAGGATTCTGATTTTAAGTTAAAATATAAGAAGATGATGGACTACAATTATTTTCTTGCGTTGGACCGTGAAAGTAAATCAGATACAATTGGTCGAAACAAATTTATAGATAGTGCAAAAAAGATAATCCAAAACTACATTAACGGTGAATCTAAATTTGATGAAGAAGCTTATTATGACCTATTCTACATCAGCAGTAGGTCCGAAAGTCAGCAACAGATTGATAAAGAAATTGATATATTGAAGAAAAAATATCCCAGCAACGGCCAATTTTTAGACGGTATTCAAAGTACTATTTCTGACACCAACAAGAAATCCGTTTCTATCAATTGAATTTAGACTAACATCTTTCTGCAACTTAAACATTACAACTAAGCACAATTGCATTTAACACATTAGTCATTATATTTGCGCCTGCAATAGCATTCTATTTTATATAAAAAGATGAGAGAAATACAATTCAGAGAAGCGCTTCGCGAAGCAATGGTTGAAGAAATGCGCAAGGATGAAACCATATACCTGATGGGCGAAGAGGTTGCCGAATATAATGGCGCTTATAAAGTTAGCCAGGGTATGCTGGACGAGTTTGGCGCTAAACGGGTTATTGATACGCCGATATCTGAATTGGGCTTTGCCGGTATCGGCATCGGCTCGGCAATGAACGGTTTAAAACCGATCATCGAGTTTATGACCTTCAACTTTTCGCTGGTAGCTATTGACCAGGTGATCAACGGCGCGGCTAAAATTATGTCGATGAGCGGCGGACAGTTCTCTGTTCCAATCGTTTTCCGCGGGCCAACAGGTAACGCGGGTATGCTAAGCTCACAACATAGCCAGTGTTTTGAAAGCTGGTATGCCAACTGCCCGGGCTTAAAGGTAGTTGTACCGTCAAACCCGGCAGATGCAAAAGGTTTGTTAAAATCAGCCATTATTGATCCCGATCCGGTTATTTTTATGGAATCGGAACTAATGTATGGCGATAAAGGTGAAGTTCCGGAAGAAACCTATTATATAGAAATTGGCAAGGCCAAAATTGTTAAAGAAGGTACAGATGTAACCTTAGTTAGCTTTGGCAAGATCATGAAAGTGGTTATAGCAGCGGCAGCCGAACTGGAAAAAGAAGGCATCCATGCCGAAGTTATCGACTTGCGCACCGTGCGCCCTATCGATTATGAAACCGTTATCAACTCGGTTAAAAAAACTAACCGTTTGGTGCTGATAGAAGAAAGCTGGCCTTTGGGCTCTATTGCTACCGAAGTTGCCTTTAAAGTACAAAAAGACGCGTTTGATTATTTGGATGCACCTATCCTGCGCATTATGGGCGGCGATGTGCCGTTGCCTTATGCACCAACCCTGATACAGGAATACCTGCCAAATGCTGACAGAGTAGTTAAGGCGGTTAAAGAAGTAATGTACGTTACGAAATAAGTAACGCAAACGATATTTATAAAGCCCGATGCAGAACACGCATTGGGCTTTTTTATGCGATGTATTTGCGGTTATTTATTTGGCTAAAGCCTTTATAATTTATTTATTTTACCCGCCCCATAAATGGGACGGCAATGAATTTGTTTTATCATTGCCGTTGGCTTTAGCCAACGGATAGTAAAGAAAAATAAACAGGGCTTTAGCCGCATTTGTTGAATTGATAAATTCTGAAAATATCGCGATCACATCAATTTGCTTTTTATAAATATACTGCTTATTTTCAATCCATTATATGGAAGCAGCATTACCCATTCAAAAAGCACGAATTCATTCTATAGATATCCTGCGGGGTATTGTTATGGTTATTATGGCGCTTGATCATGTGCGCGATTTTACATCGAATGCCCCATTCGACCCGCTTGACTTGAGTAAAACATCATTAATCATGTTTTTTACCCGCTGGATAACCCACTTTTGCGCGCCTACTTTTATATTCCTGTCTGGTGCAAGCGCTTATCTATCCCTGTCAAAGAAAAAGAACAAAAAAGAAGCATCCCGTTTTTTATTCACGCGCGGGCTTTGGCTGATCCTATTGGAGTTGACCATTATCGGCTTTGGCTGGCAGTTTGACATCGGTTTCCATAATATATTTACGCAGGTGATATGGGTTATTGGGTGGAGCATGATCATCCTATCGGCATTGGTTTATCTAAAGCCGGTTTATGTGGGGATGTTTGGTTTGATACTCATCTTCGGGCATAACCTCCTTGATCCTATTACATCCGATTCATTAGGCAGCTATAAACTGCTTTGGATGTTTTTGCACGAAGCTAATTTTTACCAGGTAAATCATTACGAATCCGTCTTAATGGTTTACCCGCTTATCCCCTGGGCGGGCGTAATGGCCGTAGGTTATGCTTTCGGTACGCTTTTTAAACTGGAAGCAACAGCAAGGCGCTCATTATTTATTAAGATCGGGCTATCCTCACTGCTCCTTTTTATACTATTGCGCTACTTCAATATTTATGGCGACCCGTTCCCGTGGCAGCACCAGGCTGTTTGGTGGAAAAATATATTGGCTTTTGTTAAGTGCCAAAAATACCCGCCGTCGCTGCAATATATTTTGATGACGTTAGGCATATCCATTATCGCGTTAGCCTTATTAGAGCATACTAACAATAAGTTTACACGCGTTTTAACAGTATACGGCCGCGTGCCCTTGTTTTATTACATACTGCATATTTACCTTATTCATACGATAGAGATAATAGTAACGATTGCAAAGGGACTTGGCACCAAATCATTGCAATCAATAGGCCCCGGCTCGTTAGGCGTAAACGGCTTTGGCCTGCCGGTTGTTTATTTGATTTGGCTGGGTGTAGTGGCCGCTTTATACTTTCCCTGCCGATGGTTTATGCAATTTAAACAAAGGCATAATGATTGGTGGTTAAGTTATTTATAGCACGCTCAGTAACGCTTTTACCGATGGCCGTTTGGTATAGTCCTTATCAAAATGAACAAATATGAGCTTGCCGTTTTTGCCAATAACATAAGTTGCCGGCACCGGTAAAACGTGGTCGGTATTGCCGTTGTTTTTTTCCAAGTCAATACCGTAGCCTTTGTACTTAGCAAGCAAGGCATCGTCCATCACATAATTCACTTTATAATCCTTCATTATTTTATAATCCTCGTCATGTACCAGCGAGAAGGATGCTTTTGTTTTACCAACGGTTTTGCCAATATTCTCATCAGTCTCCGGCGTGATGCCTACTACATAAGCGCCTTTATCGCTAAGCAATTGCAGAGAATCCTGCAGGTGCGATATCTGTTTGTTGCAATACGGGCACCACTGCCCCCGGTAAAAGAAAAGTACTACGGCTTTATGAGTTTTTAACAGGGCTTTTAAGTCAACGGTTTTACCGGCGTTATCTTTTGCGGTGAACATAGGTGCATTGTCGCCATTTTTTAAACCTGTTTGCGCGAAAAGGGTTGATGTGCTGATAAGCAGCAGGGCAATAAGTATATATTTTTTCATTTTATGTTTGTTATTATTTATACAATTATGATCGATAAATACGGGTAAGGATCATTTGATCCCTCCCCGTATTATTTTCTAATTACATTTTAGACATTTTACCGGTGTCTTTCTTCATTTTAGACGGCATTTTCTTGTTGGCCATTTTATCGGTCTTTTTGGCTTCCATCTTGTCTGCTTTCATTTTGTCAGTACCCATTTTATCCATTTTCATTTTGGATTTCTTGGTGGTGTCGTTTAGGCCACGGTTAATTGTTGTTGCTTCCGCATTTAAAGAAAGGGTAACTGCAACTACTGCTGCAAATAATGTTTTCGAAATAATTGATTTCATACTGTTATTGGTTTTCATTTGTGTGGTTTTTGGAGGTTAGTCGGCAGCCAAATGAAAACCTTACAACAATTAACTTTTATTTATTTCCTCCTCTATCCGGTCATGAAGTTGTTGTTTATAAGTATCGTCCAATTTAATGCCGGTTGCATTTGCAGGTGCGAAAAGTTGCCGTACCATTTTATTGATGAGTTGGCTTTGCTGGTCGAATAATTTGCAAACAGAACACCCTGCCAAATGTATGCGCAGTTCTATTGCCTCGCGGAAAGTGATCTTATCTATCATCCGCTTTTCTATCAAAAAAGTGGCTTTCCGACAGTTATATTGTATTTTCTTTAGTTCGCTCATATCATATCCAGTTTTTTTGAAGGCAAGCCCTCAGGTTAAGTTTGGTACGATGAATGATCACCCAAAAATTAGCCGAGGAAACCTTTAACTCCGTACAAATCGCATCGGTAGGCTCATCATCCAGGTGTTTCATAGTAAAAACAGCCAGCCATAATGCCGGGAGCTTTTGCATACATTGCTGTAGCACCCGGTTAAATTCTTTATTGTGCAACGGGTCATGTTCGTCAACGCCAAATGCACTTGGGCGGCGATGCGGGCTCCAGTGCCCGTCTTCTTCAAAAAAATCCTGCTGTTCCCGTTCGGCTTTTTCTATGTCGTTATCAACAATGCCCTGTGATTTTTTACGATAGGTATCAATTATCTTATTTTTAAGGATCGCCGTAAGCCAGGTGCGCTCGCTGCTTTTGCCCTCAAATTTATCCACCCGTTCCAGCGCGGCTAAAAAAGTTTCCTGCACCAGATCGCGCGCCATCTCCTCATCGCGGATACGGGTTATAGCGTAGGCATACAAGTAATCGGCATAATTTTCTACCCATTTATGCGGGTTAACCTGTTGGTCGGTTAGTAACATGGTATCGTTAAATTGTTGTTACGCTTAGTCGGTAAATGGCAGCAAACCTTACAAATAAAATGAAGATCAAATAAAATTATTAAATTTATTGTAAGGTTAAGGCCGAAGGCCCGACCAATTGCGTATATATTAATTACTAACTTGTAAAAAATGAAGATCAGCAAAATATTTATACTTGCGGGCGCGCTTACGGTAATTGCCTCATCCGCGTTTATTAATTTAAAAAAGACAACTAATAAAGCCGCTGCCAGTACCGGCTTCGCGGTTGTTGAATTATTTACGTCCGAAGGCTGCTCCAGCTGCCCGCCCGCCGATGCTGTTGTGGCCAAACTGGAAAAGGAAAGCACAGGCAAGCCAATCTATATCCTCGCCTTTCATGTTGATTACTGGAACAGCCTGGGCTGGAGGGACGTATTCAGCAATGCGGAATATTCAAACCGGCAAAAAGATTATGCCCGGTATTTAAAGCTGTCATCGGTTTACACCCCGCAAATTGTAGTTAACGGCAAAACAGAGTTTGTAGGCTCGGAAGAAGCCACATTGCATAATGCGTTAAAGACCGCTTTGCAAAAAGATGCACCCGCACAGCTAAGCCTGGCTAATATGCAAATATCGCGCAGCGTTGTAATGGTACATTATGACGTGAAAGGAAATGATAGCCATAGTGTGTTGCTGCTGGCGCTGGTCCAAAAATCGGCACAAAGCCATGTAAAGGCTGGTGAGAACAGCGGGAAAAGTCTATCGCACGTTCAAATTGTACAGAAATTGCAAAGTATTGCTTTAAGCAATAATAAAACCGGAACAGAACGCATTAACCTGCCAAATGATTTTACCCCGCAGGGCTGGGAAGTGGTCGGTTTTATTCAAAATACCAGTACCGGCGAAATTACGGGTGCGGCAAGGGCCGAATTTGGATCAGCGGCAGGAAAGGACGTTGAATAGGTATTTATTAGTCATTGATTTGATTGCCAGATATGAAAGTAATTAAAGAAAAACATTCCTTAGCCATGCGGTGGTGCCATTGGGTAAACTTCCCGATACTCACCATTATGATATGGAGCGGTATGCTGATCTATTGGGCCAATGACGAATACTCCATTACCTTATTCGGGCATAGGTTTGTGCGCTTCTTTCCGGACTGGTATTATAATTTACTGCACATCCCATCCCGCCTCGCCGAAGGTATGGCCTTCCACTTTTTATTTATGTGGTTCTTTACGCTTAACGGCGTCTTTTATATATTGTACACGGTCATTTCGGGCGAGTGGCGGGAATTGGTGCCGCAAAAAAAATCATTTAAAGAAGCCTGGCTGGTGCTCTTGCACGACCTGCATATCCGCAAAATGGCGCCGCCTCAAAACAAGTATAACGCTGCCCAGCGCATAGCTTACACAGCCATTATTATAATGGGTATTGGTTCGGTTATTACCGGGCTGGCCATTTACAAGCCGGTACAGTTTTATTATCTAACATGGCTATGCGGCGGCTATCATTTTGCCCGGATCATCCATTTTGTGCTGACATTGGGCTATGTGTTCTTTTTCCTCATCCATATCATACAGGTTATTTTGGCCGGATGGAATAATTTCAGATCGGTAATATCCGGTTTCGAGGTGATAAACGAGCAGCCAAAACCCGTAATTGAAACCCCTCATGAAGACGAAAAAAGTTAAAAAGCCACTCACCGTTGATCAAAAGATCAACCGGCGGAATTTTATTTCGTTCGCCACCTTTATAGGCCTGGGCGCTGCTGCTTATGAAGGGTGGGAATGGTTGTATAAATCGCCAACAGAAGTGGCGGGAATCACTGCGGGTGCCCATAAACCCTTGCGCCGGGCATTGAATAAAACCGAATTGTTTTTCAGAAATTTCTTTAGCAATAACCATTTGGTTAAAACCTATCCAAAATCAAGGGCAGCCAAAAACGTAAGGCATAACAGTGATATTGGATCGGAAGGAAAATTGCCGCCCGAGAACTGGAAATTGCAGGTAACCAAAAAATCGGGCGAGGTGTTGCAAATTACTTTGGATGAACTAAAGGCGTTGCCTAAAACAGACATCGTTTATGATTTTAAATGTGTAGAAGGCTGGGACCAGATATCGCATTGGGGCGGCGTAAAGTTTATTGACTTTATGGAGCACTATAAATTAAATGAAGAAGCCGCACTGCAATATGTAGGGCTTGAAACGCCCGATAAACAATATTATGTAGGTATTGATATGCCCAGCGCCCTGCACCCGCAAACCCTGTTGGCTTATGAAGTTAACGAGCAACCATTGCCCGGCAAGCACGGGCAGCCCCTGCGGCTCATCATCCCGGTTAAATATGGCATCAAAAATCTGAAGCGCATTGGATCCATCAACTTTAGCAATACCCGCCCCCGCGATTACTGGGCCGAGCAGGGGTATGATTATTATTCGGGGTTGTAAAGCGCTCCGTCTTTTACTCACCCCGACATCGCTAAACCGCTTGTCGGCCCTCTCTTCGCTGTGCGGAAAGAGGGCTGGGAATCTTATTTAACACGATTTTTTCCATTTCCTGAATTACCCTCTTTCCGCCGCAGGCGAAAAGAGGGTGGACGATCCGCCTATTGGCGGAATACGTCCGGGTGAGTAATAGCCAGCGTTCGTGCAATATTTTCAACTCCCTGTAAATTAATGGCATGGGCTTTGCAGTAGTTGTTGAAAGGAAAGGAGGCAAGGGCAATGAAGAAAATATTGATTGTGGATGACAACGAAATGGTTGTTGAGGTGATGACCTATATATTAGAGAATAAAGGTTACGAGGTAATGGCCTTAAGCAGCGGCGACGAAGTATTTAATAATGTTAAAGCAAATCATCCCGACCTGGTTATACTGGATGACGAACTACCCGGAATGCAGGGGCGCGAAATTTGTCAATTGCTAAAGCTAAACGGGTCTACCAAAAACCTGCCTGTTATTATGTGTTCCGCGAATGAAACCATTGACGAATCGTTACAGCAAAAAGGCGCCCCCAATGATGTACTGCATAAACCATTTGATATAGAAGCGCTGGTGGATATGGTAGGCAGCCAGTTGGCGGCCTAACTTATTTCTTTAAGGTGTTTCTCAATAACGGCAAATCTCTTTTTGCCGGCCTCGTCGTAACCCTCTTCAGTTTGCATATAAATAGCCCAGCCTAAAGGCGTTCCATTATAAGCTTTATCCGTTGCTGTCAAATCAGCCCCGGCATCAATCAATAGTTTTACCACTTCTAACGACCCCGAATATACAGCCTGGTGCAAAGGTGTGGCATGATGATGAAAACCATCGCCATGCGGATAACCGTTAGGGTTAACGCCGCTTTTCAATAATAAAGAAACCATGTCTGTCATACCGTAAAACGCCGCTAATGTCAGCGCCGTTAGTTTTTCTTTATCATTGGCGTTGGGCAATAACCGGTTTATATCGGCTTTGCGTTTTAGGCCAACGGCAACGGGCAGGGTTAGCTTACCACCACGGTTGATGAGGTGTTCGGCGGCTTCAATGTTTCCATGTGCCAATGCTCCTAAACCACCGCCCGGCTCTGCTCCCGCACCCATTAAAAGATCCATCATTTCTATTTGCACGCCGCACTCACGGGGGATACGGCCTGTGGCAACCAGGCCCAAAGTATAAGCTATTTGTTGTTGCGCGGTATCCGGCGACTGCTGTTTAACCTCGTCAACCAGCAAACGGGTAACGGTAACAATATTGCGCGGCAGTTTTTCTATGCGGATAGGGTTATCGGCAACAAACCATAATAAGTACGGGTCTTTAAAGTAACCTTCTTTTGTTGTAGCAAGTTTTTCTTTTACAAGGTAGGGATGCTCCTTTATCAATTTTTCAAGCACTATTATATTCCCCGAATCAATAGCCTCAACCGCTTCCAGGAATATGGGGTCTTTAATATCGCTGTTGTTCATAGCCGCTTAGTTATAATCAGGTCAACTCTTTCATCAAATTATCAAACGCCTGCCGTAATTCTGTTAATTCCTGCTCTAATTTTGCTACACGTGCTTCCAGTCCGGTCGCGTTGCCTGTTTGGGCTTCGTCCGCAATATCCTCCGCGTCAACATCGGGTGTGCCCGCTAATAAATGGGCGTATCTCACTTCTTTTTGCCCGGGGCGTTTAGGCAATTGTATTAGGTAAGACGGCTCATCAGCCGCTAATTTATCTAAAACCTCAACCACCTCTTCTATCGATTCAAACTCATATAACCTGCCCGAGTTGGTGTTTAGTTCGCCCGGTGTTTGCGGGCCGCGCAGCATCAACAAACAAATTATAGCTACTTCTGATGGTAGCACCGGGAACACAATGGCAAAATTATGTTTGTACTTTATCGCCCTGCTCGATCCGCCCGTCGCGGTAGAAACCAGTCCGCGCTTTTTGAGCGAGTTAATGGTTAGGACAACTGTTTCCTCATCATAATTCACCACCGGTTTGCGCGATGTTTTTTGATTACAAGCCGCGGTTATCCCGTTAATGGTCATGGGGTAATAATCGGGTGTGGTTTTAGCTTTTTCCATTAATGCGCCCAAAACACGCAGTTCGGCAGCGTCCAGTACAGGTAGTTCCATGGTGTAAATATAAAAAGATAATTAAAAGTCTATTCGGAAGGAGCATTTACAATGCAATTAAGTTAAGCAATATAAATGCTCCATAGGAGCAAAATGTCTGTAGAAATAAAAAGGAAAGGATTAGCGTGCCGTAGGTACGCAACTTAAGTTCGGTACCGATGGCACCGAATAAACAATTTTAATATTTTTCTACAGACATTTAACCCGATGGGGTTATCGTATCGGCGGAAATGAACGCTATCTGTTTAAAGAAGAGGTTTGTTAATCATCTAAAAAACAGGTTAATTTGTATCAATGTCCTTATTTATTACTTCATTAAATTCCGGGAGCAACGGCAACTGCTATTACGTTGGTAATGAGCGCGAAGCTGTTTTGGTTGATGCCGGGCTATCCTGTCGCGAAACCGAAACCCGGATGAAGCGGCTGGGCTTATCCATGGCGAAGGTAAGGGCCATTTTTATATCGCACGAACATTCCGACCATATCCGTGGGGTCACGGTGTTGGCCAAAAAATACAGCCTCCCGGTTTATGTCACCGAGCTAACCTATATACATGGCGGTTTATTTATAGCCGCACACCTGGTTTTTCGTTTTACCGCGCACCAGCCGGTTGTGATTGGCGACCTGCATATTACCGCCTTCCCCAAACTGCATGACGCTGCCGACCCGCATAGCTTTATTATTGCCTGCGGCGATATTAAAGTGGGCGTATTTACCGACCTCGGCGATGTGTGCGAAAACCTGGTAGCTCACTTCAAACAATGCCACGCCGCATTTTTGGAGGCAAATTATGACGAAGAATTATTAGAGAATGGACGCTATCCCTATCATTTAAAAAAGCGCATACGCGGCGGCAGGGGGCATTTATCAAATACCCAGGCGCTGGCCTTGTTTATAAAACATAAAGCACCCCATTTAACCCACCTGTTTTTATCTCATCTTTCAAGGGATAATAATGACCCCATGCTGGTTTATAATTTATTTAATACGCATGCCCACGGGGCCCGGATCATTGTTGCCTCCCGTTTTGAAGAAACGCCGGTTTATCCTATAGGAAGCGCAAACCCGGTTCAAATAGCCCACCGTCAATTTGATTTATTCAGCGGGGTTGAATAATAATTATAAAATATTGTTTTTTTAGTTAATAATAAATTATTTTCTGCCCTATCGGCAACTATTATTTATTTCGGAACGTATTTTAGCCGACGGAATGTATATTTATATATTCCGATTAACCCTGCTATGAGCCTTTCCCCTAAGGAAGATGTTAAACAAATCGTTTCACTTTTAGATGAGGCGTACGCTTGCCGTACCAATAATTTAAAACGGAGCATTGACCTTGCTAAACAAGCCCTCGTGTTAAGTCGTGAGCTTAATGATACTGCCTTAATCGCCCGCAGCCTCAGCCACCTTTCGCTATTTTCTATGATAATGGGCGAGTATGAAAACTCGCTGCACATGGCCGAAGAAGCCGTGAAGTATTTTGAAGAACTGGGCGATGAAAAGGGTATAGCTAATGCCAAATACAATATAGCCGGTGTTTATTATAAAACTGATAATTACCATTTGGGCCTGGTTAACCTTATCGATTGTATTACTACTTACCGGAAATTTAGCGATTACCATAACCTGTCAAGGTCGCATAAATCATTAGGCACTATTTATGAATATTTTGGCGATGAAAAGAACGCCATAAAAACTTATGAGGACGCCATAACGGCGGACCAAAAAGCCGGCGACCTTAACCTGGAGTCGAACGCTTATAACCCGCTATCGGGGATCTATCTGAAACAAAAAAACATTGATAAAGCATTAGAGCTCATTGAACGTTCCATCGCTATTAAAAGGCAAACAGGAGATATCCGTGGCCTGGCCTTTGGTTATTATGGCCGGGGAAAAGTAAACCTGGTGAAAAAAAAGTTTGCCGAGGCAGAACGCGACCTGAATGAGGCCATCAATATTCACCGCGAAATGGGCGAGACCCTGGGGCTGGGGATGGCTTATCATAAAATAGCCTGCCTGTATGTTGAGCAAGGGAAATTGGCAAAAGCTAAAGAAGCACTGCAACTTGGCCTGGAGTTTAGTAGCGAGTACAACATTGTAATGGTAAAGTACAAATGCTATTTCCTTTTTTACCAGGTATTTAAATTGGAGAACGACCCGGTTAATGCCCTTAAATACCTGGAGTTGTACCACCAGCAAAAAGAAAGGGTAATTAATACGCAGACGCTGAAAATTATTGAGAACTACGAGATGATAACCCAAATGGAGTCGCTTGAAAAAGAGGCGCGCCTGCAATTGGAAAAAGCGGAGATAATAGAAAAAAAGAATTTTGCGGAACAAACGGCGCTGGTAAAGCAGGATTTCCTTTCGACCATGAGCCACGAGATCAGGACGCCATTAAATGCGGTTATAACTATTGCTGCTTTACTAAGCGAAAAAGCCGATAAGGAAGAGCAGCAGCTGGTAGATTCGTTAAAATTTGCCTCCAATAATTTACTGCTTATTATTAATGACATTCTTGATTTTACCAAGCTGGATGCCGGCAAGACAAAATTGGAGCTGCGCCCCGGTAATTTCAAATTATTACTGGATAATATAAAAAACACTTATGATAGTTTAGCCCGCGAAAAGGGCCTGGATCTATCGCTCGATATAGAGCCGACAGTAGCAGAAAGTTATGAGATAGATGAAATAAAGCTATCGCAGATATTAGGAAATTTAATAACCAATGCCATAAAGTTTACCCAACTGGGCCGTGTAATTATCTCCGTCAAAAAAACAGGTACCGATGATGCATCGGATATTTTACTTTTTGAGGTTATTGATACGGGTATTGGCATTGCAGCTGATTACCAGGGTACCATATTTGACAGTTTTTCACAGGCGCAATCCATTAAAACACGTAAGCACGGCGGATCGGGCCTGGGGTTGGCGATTGTAAAAAAACTGGTAGCCCTGCACCAAAGCGCAATCCATTTAAAAAGCACCGTTGGCAACGGATCCGTTTTTTCGTTCGAGCTTAAATTAAAAAGGTGCGACGCTCCGTTTAAGGTTGTCGCTAAACATTCAGACATACTTCACGGAAAAACCATCTTATTGGCCGAGGATAATATGATCAATGCCATGGTGATAAGCAAGCTGCTTTCTAACTGGAAAATGGTAGTTGAACATGCTAAAAACGGGCTTGAAGCCGTAGAAAAGTCAAAACTAAAAACCTTTGATTTTATTTTAATGGACATCCACATGCCCGAAATGGATGGTTACGAGGCTACCCGTAACATACTTATTGCCGAAAACCCCAATGCCAAAACCCCGGTATTTGCCCTTACTGCTGACGTTACCGCCGAAACCCAGGAAGAATACCAGCCCTGGTTTAATGGATTTTTACGCAAACCCATTGAGATTGATAAGCTTTACGAGGCATTTGTTACCGGGTTGTGATAACTTCAACGCCCTTATTTTTAAATAGTTAAATAATAGACAGTCTTGCAAAAAAAGGGAAAGAAATATTTTTAAATAAATTCTATTAAATAGGTAGATTAAATATATATTTGCTGCTGTTTAACAATTGTTCTTTTTTATACTTATCCAGAAAGACTGAGGGAATGGCCCTGTGAAGTCTTAGCAACCTCTATCAAAATAAAAGGTGCTAACTCCATCTCCTTACAAAAGGAGAAAGATAAGAGAACAAGTTTTCACGGCTTGTTAACAGGTGCTACACCCCATAGCGCTTTCTGGTATAGGTTAATAAAAAGACGAATTAACTTATAATTATTATGAAAGTTTACCTGGATAACGCAGCCACCACCCCGCTTGACAAAGAAGTATTTGAAGCTATGACACCCTATTTATTAGATCACTTTGGTAACCCTTCATCGCACCACCAGCATGGGCGCGAGGCAAAGGAAGCTATTGAGGCCTGCAGGGCAACCATAGCCAATTTATTAAACGCATTACCCGAAGAAATTATATTTACCGGCGGCGGCACTGAGGCGGACAATACCGCCATACTATCCGCAGTTAAAGGTGCCGGTATAACCCACGTAATTACTACCGCCTTTGAACACCATGCCGTTTTGCACACCCTAAAGGCGTTGCAGAACAGCGGCGAAATAACGGTAAGTTATATTAAACACGATGAAAACGGGGCGCTTGATCTGGACCATTTAACCTACTTACTGCAAAACACACCGTGCAGCCTGGTATCTGTAATGCACGCCAATAACGAGATAGGCAACCTGAATGATATTGAACGGATAGGTGAGATCTGCGAAAAATATAGTGCCCTTTTCCACACCGACACGGTGCAAACCATTGGCCATTACCGTCACGATCTTAAAAAATTGAAAGTACATTTCCTGGCTGCATCGGCTCATAAATTTCACGGGCCAAAGGGCGTTGGGTTCTTGTATTGCCGCAAAGGCATAAAGGTTAGCCAGCTGCTTCATGGCGGCGGGCAGGAAAGCAAGCTGCGGGCAGGTACGGAGAACATCCCGGGCATAATTGGCCTTACCAAAGCTTTGCAAATAGCTTACGCACATATCGATGAGCATCAACAATATATTCAGCATTTAAAAACGCACCTGATAACGCGTTTAACAACCATCCTGCCGGATGTGCGGTTTAACGGAAACTCGGCAAACCCGGCTAAAAGCCTCTACACCGTTTTAAGCGTTTGCGTACCATCCCTACATTCCGACCTCCTCCGATGTTTGGACGGGCATCAAATATCTGTTTCGGGCGGTAGTGCCTGTTCCAGCGGGTCGTCATCACATGTGCTAAATGCGCTGGGTGCCGATACCGGTAGAGATACCATTCGTTTCTCCTTCAGCAAATTCAATACGATAGCAGAAATTGAGTATGTGGCAGAAACACTGGCATCCATTTATCAATTAGAAGCAGCTTAAAACATTAACGGTAAGATGGCCGAGCGGTTAGGCGGAGGTCTGCAAAACCTTTTACGGCGGTTCAAATCCGCCTCTTACCTCAAAAACAAATGACAATTATTATGAAACAGTTTATCAAACAAATACTATCAGCAACCATCATCCTGCTAATTGCTTTACAAGCATCGGCACAATCATTTATCCCTGAAGGCCAGTGGCGGGGTGTTTTCCATAATACCAATGGCACCGATGTTCCCTTTAATTTTGAAGTGAAAGGCAAAAGCGCAGCCACGGCAAAAGTTTACCTGGTAAACGGCGAAGAACATTTCGTGGCCGGGCAGGTCACCCAAAAAAACGATTCGTTGTTTATCGCTTTTGACCAGTTTGACAATGAGCTGGCTTTAAAAATTGGCGATAAACAATTATCTGGCGTGTTACGCAAAAAGGACCATAGCGGCAGGGCCACGCCTGTTGATGCCACGTTTGGTGAAACTTATCGCTTTGCAGATAACGGCGAAAAACCTACGGCTGATATTTCAGGCACTTATGATGTTGTATTTAAATCAAGGGGCGGAGAAGAAAAAAAGGTTGGGCTGTTTAAACAAAAAGGGAACAAGCTCTACGCAACCTTTATGAGCATAACCGGCGATTCGCGCTTTTTGGAAGGCGTGGTGCAGGGCAATAAGTTTTATCTTTCTTCATTTATTGGCGGTGGTGCGGGTTATTATACCGGCATAGTTGACGCTTCGGGACAATTAACTGGGAATGCGGGTGGACAACCGTTTACGGCCACAAGAAATGCCGGGGCGGCGTTGCCTGATCCTTATAAACTCACTTACCTTAAAGATGGTTATACCGGTTTTGATTTTTCGTTGCCGGATGACGAAGGCAACAAAGTATCGCTGAAGGATGAGAAATTTAAAAACAAGGTTACCATTGTCACCATTGGCGGCACCTGGTGCCCTAACTGCATCGATGAGGCCGGGTTTGTGGCGCCCTGGTATAAAAAGAACAAAAGCCGCGGCGTAGAAGTGGTGGGTGTGCAGTTTGAGCGCAAAACCGACCTTGCTTATGTTAAACCCGCTATGGAGAACTTTAAAAAACGTTTTGGCATTGAATACACCGAAGTATTCGGCGGGCTGGCAGACAAAAAAGCGGTTGCAGAGTCCTTCCCGGCGTTGAATACTTTCCTGTCGTTCCCAACTATACTGTTCATTGATAAAAAGGGGAATGTCGACAAAATATATACCGGCTTTACCGGGCCCGCAACAGGAATTTATTACAAACAGTTCATCAAGGAATTTAATGATGAGGTAGACAAACTACTGAAAGAAAATAATACGATATAAGCTTAAACATTAACTGACTATATATTATGCCGCGCATGAGTGATCATGCGGGGTATATTTTTTTAACAATAGCCATGTGAATAATTGGAACCCAATAAAATGCAGGATCAATACAATAATTGAAATTACAGGCCCCGGCGATACAGGGTCTTTTTCAAATGTGGTTATCAAAAGCTGTTTCCCCATGCCTTTGTCCTGCGAAAATAGCACCATGTTGGCAAGGTCGATACTGAAATGGAGCCCGAACGGCAGATACATTGACCGGGTTTTTTCAAACGCTACTGCAAATACATACCCAGCCGCGCCGGTCAATAAAAACACAATAGCCATTTGTATGGGGTTGCCAATGACCCCGAATGAGAACCAGTGGTAAATACCGAAGGCTATGGCTGATATCAGCACCGCTTTTTGTGGTCCAAGTTTTTTTATAAGTATATATAATAAAGCCCCTCTAAATATCAGGTCCTCATAAGCCACTGACCGAAAAAGATAAGCATTAATGTTCCAAAATGCTTTAAGGTTGTAATTGGGATTTAATTGATAGGGATTATGCACCAATAACGATACTATATATTGAAAAGCACTTACATATAACACCGGCCATAATATACCGACTAAAAATTCCAGTAAGCGATGCCCGTTGGGCTTAAGGCCCAGCGCCCATAGGTTTTGGTTTTGAATATATTTTAAAAGCAGCCAGGAAATTAGGAGTTCTACAAGTATGCCTATCATAACGTTAAATGATTAAAGCGCCGAAAATATTAGCTTTTATCCGTTTATATTTACGCCATACGCAAATGGCGTAACAATGACGTTAATTCCCGATGACGCGATACAGCAAACAAGATATAGCCAGGTTGGTTAAAGACGGCCGCATAGCAAAGGGCTATACGCAGCAAGAGCTGTCTGACCTTACGCGTATCAGTCTGAGATCGGTACAGCGTATTGAGAACGGCGAAGTGCTGCCGCGATTATATACTTTAAAGATATTGGCAGGTCAGCTTGGGTTTTCGTTGGATGACGCGGTTGAAAAAGAGTCAGAGATGCCTGTCAAAAAAACCACCCTGAAAAAACCACGAAAAATTATCCTTTCTATTGGGTCTTTATTGCTGATCATTCTATTAACAGGCGCATACGTGTCTCAATCCGCGCATTTCCCTGAAACTACTTTTGAGCGGTTTCTTTTATATGCCGGGGTGTTGACCATATATGGGCTGGCGTTGTTAAGGATATGGAAATAAGAATATATTCCTGGATATTTCACTAAAACTGTTTCAAGTATGGCCTGTAGGGCCTACCTCTTTGTAGAAAAACAACAAAGAATAAAAATTGCCGCGTAGTGGCTACCCTTAACCCGTACCAATTAGCGGTGGGTAGCCGCTACGCGGCATGACAAAATGATGGGAATCTTTTCTACAAAGGGGTAAGCCCTATGGGCCATATTTTTCTATTACGGATAGTTTTTTTCAGGGTTTATTTAGTAAATGCCTTTGGATTATCGCGTCGTTAATATGGTTATACTGAACACAGACTGTAAGTTTTTTTAATGAATTTAACGTTATTGAGTGCTGGCTTCTCGTATAATTATTAAGCTCTTTTGTTGCTAAAACGTAAAACTCCCAATGATCAAAATTTAAAGGGTTTATGGTTTGTTTATCCTGGTGTTTCAGGACGCAAAATACGTATACATCTGCATGCCTCTGTGGAACAAGGGAGACCTTATTTGTTGCGCTGTCCCAATGACGAGCAAGCTTGATGCTAAAGGATATGCTGGATAATGCTTTTTGATACCATGACTGTAGATATGATGCCGATTTTATTTCTAATTTAATACCATTGGGGGTGATCAAGTCATAAGGACTCCATTCGTTTCGTACTATATTTATATCAATATTTGTAGCCGTAGCCACAATAAATTCTGCAAGTCGGCCGCGTGTAGCATTGCTTAAAATATCAGACACGCTCCACTTCCAAAAATCAAGCAATGTGTATTTTAAATTTTCATCCTGGTAAGTAAAGAGCTCACTGCCTGTTTTTATTGTGGCTTTTATTTCATCTAAGGGGGTCATACTTATTTTTTTACTAAGATAACGCTTAACAATAAACAACAATGTCTTACGCTTTATCCTTTAATATCCTATATTTAGCTGTTGCCTAATATATTACCGTAACATTTTACTACACAACTCATCCAATATAAAATAAGATAAACGAGTGGAAAACATACTTCATATTGCCAATTTGGGCAAAACCTATCAAAGCGCGGGCAATACGCTTACCGTATTAGATAATATTAACTTTTCGGTTGCCGAGGGTTCAACCAGCGCTATTGTGGGGCCATCGGGCAGCGGCAAAACAACATTATTAGGCTTATGCGCAGGGCTTGACCGCTCCAGCACCGGCATTGTAGAGCTGAATGGTATAAACCTGGGCAATTTGAACGAGGATAAACGTGCGCAGGTGCGCAACCAGTATGTTGGGTTTATTTTCCAGAATTTTCAATTGCTGCCTACGCTAACCGCTTTAGAGAATGTGATGGTCCCGCTTGAATTAAGGGGTGAAAAAAATATAAAAGCCCGCGCGCTTGACCTGCTGGACAAAGTTGGCCTTGCCGAACGCGGACATCATTATCCCGCACAATTATCGGGCGGCGAGCAACAGCGCGTATCATTGGCCCGGGCTTTCAGCAATCAGCCAAAAATATTATTTGCGGATGAACCTACCGGCAACCTGGATGCAGAAACCAGCGAAAAAGTGATCAAGTTAATATTCGACCTGAATAAAGAAGCAGGCACAACACTGGTAATGGTAACACATGATCTGGAGCTGGCGGCCAAAACGCAGCGCATACTCCGGATAAAAGGCGGTAAATTAATATCAGACGAAAAAACCAATACCAATGTCTGAGCAATTTATAGCAGAGAAAAGGCCGCTTAACCTAAGCTGGCTTTTCGAGATGGCATGGCGCGACAGCCGCAAGAACCGGTCAAGGTTATTGCTATTTATATCGTCCATTATATTTGGCATTGCCGCACTGGTGGCTATTTATTCTTTTGGCGATAATATAAAAAGGGACGTAGACAGCCAGGCTGCCGAGTTAATTGGCGCCGACCTCACCATATCATCCAACAAACCTGCCGATACAACAAACCAAACCCTGTTAAATACGCTTGGTGATAAGCGTTCGCAGGAACGTAATTTTCCCTCTATGGTGCTGTTCCCTAAAAGCAGCGGAACGCGGATGGCACAGATACGGGCGCTGCAAGGGGGATTTCCTTACTACGGCAGCTTGGAAACCGAACCCGCATCGGCAGGTATAGATTTCCGGAACGGCAAAAAAGCGTTGGTAGACCAGGCATTGATGCTGCAGTTTAATGCGAAAGTGAATGATTCCATTAAAGTGGGCAATGTTACTTTCTTAATAGCCGGAATATTGAATAAAGCGCCCGGGCAAACCAATATTTCATCGGGTATTGCGCCCATTGTTTATATCCCGCTGCAATATTTAGAACAAACCGGGCTGCAGCAACTGGGCAGCCGCATCAATTATAATTATTATTATAAGTATGACCGTGGCGAAGACATGGTTAAACTAATGAAAGGCTTAGAGCCAAAACTGCAAAAAGCCGACCTGAATTACGATACCATCGAAACCCGGAAAGAAAGCACCGGCCGCAGCTTTGCCGACCTTACCCACTTTTTGTCGTTAGTTGGTTTTATTGCCTTATTACTTGGTTGTGTGGGCGTGGCCAGCGCTATCCATATTTATATCCGCGAGAAGATAGCCTCTATTGCTATTATGCGTTGTTTGGGTGTGCGGGCCCGGGAAGCATTCCTCATTTATTTAATACAAATTGTTGCCATAGGGTTATTAGGCTCTATTGTGGGCGCATTGCTGGGCAGTGGTATACAACATTTGCTGCCGTATATATTTAAAGATTTTTTACCTATAACGGTATCAGCCTATATATCATGGATGGCTATTGGGCAGGGGGTATTATTGGGTGTGGTTATATCGGTATTGTTTGCTTTGCTGCCGCTTATTGCCATTCGTAATATATCGCCGTTGAATACTTTAAGGATGTCGTATGAGAACATCAACCTGCTGCGCGACCCGTTGCGCTGGCTGGTTAATGCACTTATTATTGGTTTTATAATGGTATTTACCTGGCTACAGTTAAATAACTGGCTGGGCAGCCTGTTTTTTACAATAGCAATATTGGTTGCGTTCCTGATACTCACGTTAATAGCAAAGGCCTTAATGTGGCTGGCTAAGCTGGTGCTGCGTAACTCGTGGAGTTATTTATGGCGGCAGGGTTTTGCCAATTTATACCGCCCCAACAATCAAACGGTTACATTGATTGTTTCCATCGGCTTAAGTACCACCTTTATTTGCACTTTGTTTTTTATACAAAGCATGCTGATAAGGCAAGTGAAGATAACCTCGTTATCAAATAGTGCCAATATGGTTTTGTTTGATATACAAACCAATCAAACAAAGCCGCTTGATGTGTTAACCAAACAACGGCATTTACCGGTTATACAAATGGTGCCGATAGTTTCGGCGCGGATTGAAAAAGTAAAGGGAAAAACCGAAGAAGACGCGAAAAGGGATACCGCCAAACGGCAGCCAGGGAAAAACAAACGTAATGACAACTGGTTTGCAATGCGCATCTATAAAAACGAATTCCGGGTTACCTACCGCGATTCGCTAACGCCCAATGAAAAAATTGTTGACGGCAAATGGCAAGGCAAGGCTGATAAGTCAAAAGAAATCCCCGTTTCGGTAGAGGACCGTTTTGCAACCCGTACCAATTTAAAAGTTGGCGACCACCTGGTATTTAATATACAGGGAACCCCGTTAAACGTGGTTATTGCCAGCACGCGCAATGTGGGCTACAATAAATTTCAAACAAATTTTGAGTGGGTTTTCCCGGCGGGAGTTTTGGAAGATGCGCCGCAGTTTTATGCCATGACCACCCATGTGTCGTCAAAACAGGCTTCGGTAAGTTATCAACAGGCGGTAGTTAAACAGTTTCCCAATGTGGCGGTTATTGACCTTGGGCAGATATTAAGCGTACTGGAAGACCTGCTGGATAAAGTTGGCGACATTATTAAATTTATGGGGGCATTTAGCATCATTACCGGTATAGTGGTATTGATCGCGTCTGTCCGCATCAGCAAATTCCAGCGTATACAGGAGAGCGTACTGTTACGTACTATGGGTGCCAGCCGCAAACAAATTTTAACCATAACCGCGTTAGAGTATTTCTTTTTGGGTGCCTTATCAGCCTTAACGGGTACATTGATCGCTTATGCAGGCAGCTTCCTGCTGGCCAAATACAGCTTTCAGATCCCGTTCAGCGCCGACTTGTTGCCGGCATCAGGGATATTTTTAGCAATTTCGGGGTTGACGGTTGTTATCGGCCTTTTAAACAGCAGGGGAATATTAAATAAACCACCCCTCGAGATTTTACGGAGTGATGTTTGATGTGGCCTCACCCAATCCTCTCCAAAGGAGAGGACTTTGATTGCAAATAGATTAATTTAGCTGTTTTAGCCCCCCCCCTCCTTTGGAGAGGGTTGGGGTGAGGCTACAAGATTTTAATTATGCATAAATTTAAAATAACAGGCATTTTATTGCTTTGCCTAAGTATATTCAGTTGCGGAGGAAAGAAGGCTACCGGCGATGCACCGGCAGATACCATTGCCGCAAAAACAACGACAATCAATTCGACCAATAAAACCATATTGTTTTTTGGCGATAGCCTTACGGCCGGGTATGGTTTGGATGATGTGTCAGAATCTTTCCCCGGTGTGATCAAAGCGAGGATAGACTCGTTGAAACTACCGTACAATATAGTGAACGCCGGCGTAAGCGGCGAAACCACAGCAGATGGACTGGCGCGGATTGATTGGGCATTAAAGCAACCTGTTGACATCTTTGTGTTAGAGTTGGGCGCCAACGACGGTTTACGCGGACTTTCTGTACCGCAATCCGCCGGCAATTTGCAAGCTATAATTGATAAAGTAAAGGCCAACTACCCGCAGGCAAAAATTATTCTGGCGGGAATGCAGATACCGCCAAATATGGGCGCGGCTTATACACATGATTTTAAAGACATCTTTCCGGCATTGGCTGCTAAAAATCATTTGGCGTTGGTGCCTTTCCTGTTGGCTGGCGTAGCTGGCGACCGCAAACTTAACCAGGCCGATGGCATACATCCAACCGCCGCAGGCGCTAAAATTGTTGCGGAAAATGTTTGGAAGGTGCTAAAAGCGGAACTCTAATGCTTTGTTGGGTTGATGATTTATTTCGTTGCGATTACTATATTTAGCCTATCTTTGCTTATTAATAATACCCATTAAAGTGGGTTAACGTTTTGAGCCATTGATACATTAGAATAGAATTAGATATTCAATATTGTAAAATATTTAAAAGCCCGCTTCGTTTAATAAAACATAATTTTGTTACTAATGATTAAAAAGTACCCGGTTCAATTACTGTCTTTTATCCTGGTTGCAATTTTATTGTTTACCATAGCATCTTGTAAAAAAGATAATAATAATAACGGGACAACACCTGTTGTAGTAACCCCTCCTGTTCCTGCTACGGCTACACCAACAAAGCTGGGCCTATTTGAAGTGGACTCCGACATTTACAAACTATTGTATATGCCAATTTCACAAATTGGGACCAAAATCGTAGATTATGATATGATATTTGATACCGGTTCGGGCGGGATGGTAATTGACGCGAATGGTATTTTACCGGCATCAATGATCACCAGTACGGGTATTGTTTTTACCGGCGATTCAACCGTAGTTAACGGCATTACTATTACCAGCGAGGAATCAATTGTTGAATATGGGGACGATGATGCCTCCTTAACAAAAGTTTACGGCAACCTGGCATACGCTAATGTTACCATTGGCGGAACCGATGGGAATATTATTGTTAAACGCCTGCCCTTTTTTATCTATTATAAAGGTGTTGATGCCAGTGGCAACATAATGGCCCAGCATTATTTTGACGTGTTAGGTGTGTCGTCGCAATACGATATTACTTTTTCAAACAATGCCTATATCACCAGCCCCTTTAGTTATTTTGATCCCGGCACGGGCCTTACCAAAGGATTTAAAATGGGCGCTTTGGGTACCAGTCACTTTTCGCTTGATGGCACGTATGTACCCGGGGCCGTTACTTTGGGTTTAACGGCGAGCGATCTGTCCCCATCATCATCGGGTTTTACCATGAGCCAGCTTTCATTTAGCACCGGGAACGGCTACCTGCCTATTATACCGGCAAATATCACTTACAAAGGCAAAAGCACCTCGACATCCGTGTTATTTGATACCGGTACAGAGCCTTACAGTTATATTGAAGATAAAACCGCGACCGGCCTATCCTTGCTGGCGCAAAATACGGCTGTAAACCTTGTTGCCAATTCGGGATTTAATTATGCCTATACAACTGCCGCTAAAGAGAATTTAACCTATATAGAAAACCCTACTACATCCGGCGCCAATGTTTCTATTATGAGCCTGGAGTATTTTTTAACCGGCGAGTATATGCTTGATTTTACCAATCATAAGCTGGGGTTGAAGAATAATTAACCGACCAAAAATTTATATCCGCAGAAATAAACCACCTATAATATAAAAAGTAAAATAGGCTAAGTTCAGGCTGAAAAGAACGTATAAGATAATATTGAATAGAAATAACAAAGGCCGGGCTGTTATGCCTGGCCTTTGTTATTTCTATATATGCGCTATACGTCTTATAAGGTAGCGGTATAAGTATTGCTCGTATTAACTGTCGGTACGGACAAATTCCATAAATGCGTATTTGACGATGGAACTGGAAACCAGTTATAACCTTTGTTATTGGTCAAAGTAACTTCCCCACCCAAAATACCAGATATGTTATGCTGATAATTATCTATTAACGTTGCCGGATAGCCAGTCCACTTATCTGTTCCACCATTACCAAACGTATTGCCATCTACTGTTAGGTTTGACTTAGTTGTATATCCCTGTACATTCTGACTAACAAATTCCTGCATCTCAAACATTGCATATCTGCGGGAGTTGGTTGCTGTATTGTTATAGAACTTACTGTCTTCTTCAACCGAACCGAAACTTATAGGATTAAGGCCTATCGCATGGCCCTCATAGTTGTTAAACGTATTGTCGTGCGCAACGCCGTTGCCTATTAACTTAAACAGGCGATTATCGTTATTATTTGTCGGGTTGGTATTGGTAACCTTGTTGCCGAAAACATTAAAACCATCTACATATAATTCAAACAGGTCGCCTCCATCGTAACCTGAAAATGTACATGCGCTGATCTCTAAATTCTTACAAAGATTAGTAATGGTATTTCCATCCGATGTGCCTGCATATAAGAATGTCGTATTAGTAAACGTACAATTCCTTACAGCACAATTTAATAATACGATGGTATTATCAGTTTTATCCCAAACAGAGTTAAACCCAACAGCCGGGCCCTGCGCATCGTTTATAAATGATAAACCGGTCAATATCATACCTACGCATCTTGAATTGATATACATAGGGCGATAGCCGTTGTTTTGAACGGTGATGCCGCTTATAGTGGTATTGTTGATAGCCGATAGGTTTAAGCAGTTATAATAACCTGAATTGCCGACTCCTGTGCCGTCTATAACTACGCCTGTGCCGTTAATGGTTATACCATTGGTATTCTGTATGGTAATACCACCGCCTTTGCTGTAGGTGCCGGGTTTAATTACCACAGTTGTTCCTGCGGCGTAAGCTTTACCATCAATGGTTAGGTTACTTGACCCATCACCAACATTAACGGTTGAGCCATTGGTAGGTGTTGTTGGGGTAGTTGGAGTGGTAGGTGTTGTTGTTTTTGTTGGAGTAGTTTGGTGCCGTCTTGCATAATCTGCTGACAATGTTGAATCAGGTGCTACCGGGACCGGTGAGCTTAATCCTTTGTTGCATGAACTAAAAATAAAAAGAATAAACGATAAAGCAATTAAATAAATCAGGGGTTGTTTCATGATGTTTTAAAAATTAATAATTTGATGTAGAGCCTGTAAAACGTACCTTTTGTACAAAAGGTTACACTATTGTTTAATTTTCTTTACTATAATTTAATTATTACAGTGTAATAAGTTTGAAACATTCTGTTTTACTGCCAATATTTACAAATTGTAAAATTTATTTACTATAATTTAATTTAGTTAATTTTTGGACAATATTTTGCGAATATGTTATCCTCAACTCAACCGCGAATTTGTTTCGTGATCAGTTGAAGTCCAGGGGCTTAGCGTTAAATAAAGCATGTTAATTATTAATTGTCATTTGCACATTTAATATTAATTTTTAGATATATTTGATCAACCAATTAAAACCATCATGAAAAAACAATTATTCCTTACAGGGGCTGTTTTGCTGATAACCCTATGCTTAAAAGCTACGGAGCCGCTTAAAGATTACAGCTTTATAAGGGGCGCCTGCTATGCAAGCGGATGGACGGACGATCAGAAAATTATTGAGCGCGACCTTGGCTATGCAAAAAGGCTTAACCTAAATAGTACCCGGATTTGGCTTAGCTACCGCAATTACCAACGCAACCCTGCTACCTATATCGAAAAATTGCGGAACTATATCCGTACGGCAAACGCTATGGGTATTACCACTATGCCTATTCTTTTTAACGGGAATAATTTAGTGCCATCCACCTTAAAGCAAGCATTCAGGGATACATCCGGCGATAAGTATGTAACCGCTATTGTTAACGCGGTGAAAGACGAAAAGGGGCTATTGGTTTGGGATATAATGAACGAGCCCAGCTGCAACGATTATTACATGGAATCGCCAAAGGAAGAAAAACAAAAGCGTTGGGACGAGCTTAATGATTTTGTAAGATACTATTGTATCCTTGTTAAAAAGCTCGACCCAAAAGGCGCAATTACCGTTGGCCATACTTTTACGCCGGACGTGAAAATGGCCGTTGACCTGGTAGATGTAATTTCATTTCACGATTACCTGGAAACCCGCAAACGGGTTGACAACAGCTACCTGGAAGTGGAAAAAGTGGCAAAGCAATACAACAAGCCGATAATTAACAGCGAGATGGGCTGCGTGGGCCGTGCTAACCCTTATGATGTGGCTATTGAAACAGCCGTGCGGCATAAAGCCGGTTTTTATGTGTTTGAACTATTGGTACACGGTTATTGGGGCGATGTACATGGCCTGGTTTATCCTGATGGGACAGTACGCGACCCATCAATAATTGCCGCGCTGTTTGGCTTTTACCGCAACCGCGATGTAAAAACAGCCATAAAGTATAACCCAAACAAAGAGGGCTATGCCAACAAGGGTATAAAAATGGTGGAGGAGGTATTGAAGCAGAATACTAAAGTATTCCAAAACAGGAGTGCCTCTACAGATGATATTTTGGAAGCTGCCGAATATTGCGCCAATTTGTTGGAGGGCGCGGAAATGGTGTCGATGTACGACCCGCCTACCGCCCGTATAAAAGCCTGGCGCGCGGAGCCCGAAAAGGACCGCGATGTAGCTGCCATACGTGCTTTTGCTTACGACCTGGCGCTTACGTTAAGAAAGGAATGTAATATACTTTAGACTGTAAAAGGCCCGGCTGAATTTCAGCCGGGCCTTTTAGTTAGAGATCAATGCTTTCACCGATTGGCGGTAGCTGGATGTTGATACCCGCTTTTATGAATTTTTCTTTCGCGGCCTCCTTGTCAATTATTATAACCGGGAAGGTATCATAATGCACACCTACTACATTTTTGCAGTTAATAAACCCCGAAGCCTTAATGGCATCATCAACACCCATGGTGTAATTATCGCCGATCGGCAAAATGGCCCAGTCAAGGTTCTCTTCAGCCAGCAACTTCATATCGTAAGTGAGCGCAGTATCTCCTGCAAAATATATCTTTTTGTCTTTCGAGGTGATCACAAAGCCTGCCGGGTTACCACCATAAGTGCCGTCAGGCATCGAGCTGGAGTGCAGCGCGTAAACCATCTTTACCCGCCCGAAATCAAAATCAAACCCACCGCCAAAATTCATAGCGTGAGTATTGGTTATACCCTTATTGCCCAGCCATGTGGCTATTTCGGCAATGCAGATAACTTTAGCGCCGCTGTCTTTTTGGATTGCTTCCAGGTCGGCTATATGGTCGCCGTGCCCATGCGACAGTAATATATAATCAGGCTTTAAACTATAAATATCAATATGCTTCGCCGCAGGGTTAGGGGTGATATATGGATCGAATAATATTTTCTTGCCGTCGATCTCTAAGCCAACGGTAGCGTGTCCGTAAAAGGTAAGTTTCATATAGGATGTTTTTTTGTAAATATCGAATAAGAAATGTTGAATATCAGATTTCGAAGTGCAATAAAATGGTAAAATTTACTTCACTACTCGATATTCAAATAATCATTTAGAAAACATATTTCCAAGCCCGCCCAACATGCTCTGTGTTATGGCCGCCATTTCGCTTTGGCTCACATTATCAGCCTGCTCCATCGCTTTATTTATGGCAGTCACCAATAATTCTTCCAGTTCTTCTTTGTCTATATCCCTGAAAAATTCAAGATCAATAGTAATAGACTGTACCACTTTATTGGCATTAGCGGTAACTGCAATTTTACCACCCTCTACCGAGCCGGACACGGTTATGGCATCCAACCGTTTTTTTGCTTCGCCCGCCTTTTGCTGGGCCTCCATTAGTTTATCAAACATGTGTTTTAATGTGTAGATGTGCAAATATGCAGATGTGCAGATTTTTTATGATTAATCGTAACTATATTTTATCTATGTTAAATTCCTTTCATTTGCACATCTGCATATCCCCGCATCTGCACATCACCTCAATCCTCACTCGTATCCCCGTTCCCCTTATAGGCGCTTTTGCGAACTATAGGCATACCCGTAGCTTTAAACAGGTCGTCCAGTTTTAACAGGCTGCCGTTGGATAGATTGGATAACAAAACAATAACAATATCGTTTTTCATATCGCGCAAATAAATATGCCTGAAACCATGCCACCAGCCGGTATGATAAATAACCTGCTGACCCGGCGCTTCAAAAATGCGCCAGCCGTAACCATAATTAAAGTGCCCGTGCAGCCACGGGTTGCGCGGCACATAGGCCGAATCCATGCTGGCTTTTTTCAGCAACCGCCCGGCGCGCAGTGCGCGGTCATATAAAAACATATCGCCAACGGTGCTATAAACACCTTTGTCGCCAACCGGGCCATCTAAAAAGTTTTGCGCTACAGAATATCGCCATTGCCCTCGGTCGTGCCCCACCACATCAACCGGTATCTTGTTGTAAACCGCTTTAGAGTAAACCGCGGTATGCGCCATCCCTGCCGGGATAAACACATTCTCTTTCATGTATTGCGAATAAGGTATGCCTGTAACTTTTTCTATGATAGACCCCAGCACCATAAAGTTGGAGTTGTTATATAAAAAGCTTTTATCGGGTTTATTAAAGCGGGCGGGCTTATACTGGGCTATCAATGCCATTTCATCGGCATTGGTTAGGCCCTTACGCTCATCGCGATGCTCCGATTTATAAACATTATCCGTAAAATATACATAGTTCATCATGCCCGAGCGGTGGGTAAGCAGTAACTTGATAGTCACCCCATCATACGGAAAATCAGGAAAGAATTTCTTTACATCATCGGTTAGTTTGATCTTGCCGCGTTCTATTAACTGCAATATGGCGGTGGAAGTCATGGTTTTGGTAACCGACGCCATCTCGAACTGTGAGCCTATTTTTAAGCTGTCGCGATGCAGGTAATCGGCCCAGCCAATGGCGTTTTCATAAATGATCTTACCGTGTTTGGCCACTAATACATTGCCGTTAAACCCGCGGGTTTTATGCAGGGTTTGCATCACCGCGTCAATTGTTTTATCGGCAGTTTTAGGATTATAATATAAAAGCGATTTGGTATCAATTGGCGGCAGCGGTGCCAACGGACTGCTGTCGATGGTATCATTTTTAGGTTTTGATGAGCAGGCTATCAATAAAAACACGGAGGCAGCAACGCATAAAACGCTGTTATACAATAATCTCATACGTAAGAGTTAGTCAATTAAACGAAACGGAAAAATAGAAATTATACTTCAGGATAGATCAACTTTTAAATAATTTTTTTTCGTTAGGATAAGCTTTGTAGCTTTAAGGCATGAAAACTTTGCTTAAACCTCTGCTCACCTTAGCACTCTTTCTATTTATCGGTTCTTATTCATTTGCACAGGGCAATAACCAGGCCAATGATCTGATAAAACAAGGCGTCGACCTGCATAACGCGGGTAAGTACGACCAGGCCATTGCAAAGTTTAACGAGGCATTAAAAGCCGACCCGGCAAATGGCTATGCCAACTATGAGCTTGCGTTTTCGTTGTACGCGTCAAAAAAGCCAAACGATGCTATCCCCTATTTGGAAAAAGCGGCTAAGTCGGCCAGCACTTCCTTAATTGTACCCGCTTATGCACTGTTAGCCACCATTTATGACGAAGGCCAGCAGCCGCAAAAAGCAATTGAAACCTATAATGCCGCTATAAAAATTAACCCAGCTTATCCGCAGATCTTTTATAACCTGGGCATCGCCTATTTCCGCAATCAGCAATATGCCGAAGCAGAGAACAGCGCCATCGAAGCTATTAAGCACGACCCTAAAAATGCCAGCAGTCAAAGATTATACGCGTTGGTATGCTTTCATCAAAATAAACGCGCCAATGCTTTATTGGGCTTTTGCAGTTTTTTGCTGATAGAACCTACCGGGCCAAGAGCGGCAGAAGCTTTCAGCAACATCCAACATATTATACAGGGCGGTGTGCTTAAAGACAATAATGGCAATACCAGCATAAACGTTTCGCCAAAAGATGACAAAGAAACCGGCACCCTAAATTTAGGCATCTCATTAACCGTTGCATCCGGCCAATCAAAAAAACTGGTTGGCACCGACCTGTTAGCATATGAACTAAAAAGCATATTCGCCCTAACCGGCCAATTGGCCGAAAAGAAAACCGACAAAACCTTTTTCGATAAATTTTTTGCCGACTACTTGTACAAACTGGCGCAAAGCCCGAATATGCCCGCTTTTACCAAAATGGTTGCAGAACATACTCCGTTAACAGGTGAGTTAGATAGTTGGGTGAAGAGTACGGAGAGGGGGTTTTAGACGACCCCGTTGCCTGTGTCCCCACAGGCAACAGAAGGATGCTTTACAATTTAAATTGCGCCGTCAATACATCTTTAACTTTCCCCCGGTTCAATTTGGAAACCGGTATTTTGGTCCCATCTGTTAATAACAAACTGCCGCCATCCTCGCGCAGCCAGCTTTTAATATAGGCCATATTAACCAGGTGTGTTTGGTGGGCACGCAAAAAGCTATAACCCGCCAGCATATCGGCATATTCTTTCAGGGTTTTTGATACCAGTACCTGTTCGCCGCTTGCAAGGAAAAATTTTGTATAAGTATTATCAGCCTCGCAGCGTATTATATCGGCAATGTTTACATACCGGGTTTCTCCAAACATGGGCAGGGCAATGCGGGGTTTAACCTGGTTATCATCCTTTAAATACTCGAGCAGGTAGCCCAGGCGCTCATTTTTTTTGCGTTGTTGTATGGCTTTGCGGGCTTTGTCAATGGCCGTTGTGAGCTCATCAATATCAATAGGCTTTAAAAGGTAATCCAACGCAGCAAACTTTACCGCCTGTATACCATATTGGTTGTAAGCCGTAACAAATATGATCTCGAAGTTTATTGCGTCCAGTTGCTTCAACAGGTCAAAGCCAGATTGGCCGTGCAACTGGATATCCAAAAATAATAATTCGGGTTGATGAAGCCTTATAGCATTAACCGCATCATTAACACTTTCAGCAACAGCGCATATCTGTACATCGGGCGCGTAGGTATGCAATAACCCTTGCAGGTTTTCTCGGTTTGCTATTTCATCATCAACTATCAGCGCTTTCATTTTAGCCAGTTATTCAATTCAATCGTGATCAATGTACCCATACTATCCGATTTTTTATGCAGCAGGATATTTATATTTTTATAAATACTGTTTAGCAATCTTATTCGCTCTTCGCAAAGTTTAATACCCATTCCGGTGGTTTTGTTATCGCTAAACCCTTTGCCATTATCCGCCACGGATAAGGTAACATTATTTTCATTATTTGCGATAGCTATAGTTATCATCCCCTGATCCTTCAATGCCGATACCCCATGTTTCACCGCGTTTTCCACAAAAGGCTGTAACAGCATAGCAGGTATTTCTATTTGCAGGTCAACATCGTTTGTATTAATGTTGAAGTTAAAACTAAACCGCAACTGTTCCATTTGCAGGTAATCATTCAGTAACGCGGCTTCATGCTCTATAGTAGTTAATTCCTTTTGACCGTCATCCAATACATTACGGGTAAGGCGGGCAAAGCGGGTAAGGTACCGGTTGGCATCTTCAATGGCGTTTTTGTTCATCAGGTTTTGAATACCAGCCAGCGCGTTAAATATAAAATGCGGGTTAAGCTGCGACCGTACCGATTGCAATTGCAACGTAGCGATCTGTTTGTTTTGTGCCTCTTTAGCCAACTTGCGTTTTTGACTTTTGCGATACATCACAAACATATAAGCGCCGGTAGTTAGGAGGATAAGAATAATGTATTCAACCGTTTTAAGAGGGATGTTGTAGACCGTGTTTAAAGAGGGCAATACCGTAAACGGAATCCGTTCTGCTATACGATCATTTTGATGTTTAAAAATACCGGGTTCCTGAGGCTTGATAATCAATTCATAATCGCCTGGTTTATTAAAATAGGACGAGTTGATCCTGGCTACCGGGTTGGGTGAATAGTACTCAGCATTCCAGGTATTGGTAATAAACGTAGTATCTGTTTTACCATTGATCGTTTTTTTTAAATAGAGATAGTAGATATCATTTTCGACCGTGTTTTTCATAGTAACAGCGATATGATTTACACTGTCAGACCATCTGAACCTAATGGGGCTCTTGTTCCACGAATGATCTTGAAAATAAACTTGTTTACTATTGGGTATATATTCCTGCTTTTCTGGTAAAAAAAGATACTTGTTGTTATAATTTAAACTAACCAACTTAATATCGGGTGCCCGCATATATCCGCCGTTAATTAAAATGGTTGTTTTATGCCGGTAATTATTAATGTCATAAATTTCAAATTTAATGATCTTGCCCAGGCAGTCATACTTTCCCAGGTAAGCGTAAGAGGTGTATTTATTGGATCTGAATACGTCCGGCTTTGTCCAATGAACTAATTCGACACTATCGTTAATAACTATACGATACAAATAATTATGTGCGTTTTGGGAGTTTATATTTGGCGCCGCCAGTTCAATCGACTTAACGCTGTTGAGCTTAAACAGAGTGGCATCGCCAAAAAAAGAACCCACACCGGTATTTTTTGGCCTGTGCGAGCTATCCACAAAATGCTCTTTCGAAAATATATCGAATCCATTATCACTCCGTGAAACCACGCCCCAAGAATCCTTTTTATCAGCAAACATATCATCCGCCTCTTTTATCTGACTTTTAAAGAATTTAACAGCTTCCTTACTGGACAATTGCGCTTTACTTGTGTTGACAAAACCGATTATGATGTAACTGATTAAAAGAAAATACTTTTTCATGTGTTTTTAAATTTAATCAAATCTGTGTTAAAAAGCGTAGCGGCACAACCAATAAACAGTAAACAATTCGGATGCAGCAGTATTTGGTATAAAAACACCAAAGCCTCACCATGCCTTCTCAAAATAAGAGGGGCTGAATGCAAGGCATTATTGTTATACAATTAAGATTCCGTTCTTTTTCAGAGGGGTGGGGTCATCCGCGAGAGCCTGCGGGAAAATAAAAGTTTAAAATTATTATCCCTCCACAACCTCTTTCAACCCCTTAAGCACCTTGTGCCATCCTTTTACCGAGCGGTGGTAACGCTTTTCCGCACCTTCTCCGTCGCCAACATTATCGTGTATGGATAGTATGGTTTTGCCATTTTCATAAGTCAGCTCATCTGTTACCATTGAGGTGCTGGCATTTGCACCTTTCCCGTTGGTTAATGAGTACTTCAGCAATTTACCCGGTTCGGCTTTTATTATTTTGCCTTTCATTTCAATTGGGATGACCCAAAACATTCTTCCTTTAAAGGTTATGGGGCTGCCGGCTTTCCAGTCGGATATTACCCGGCAATTAAAAAAATACTGTTTTGTCTTTTCGGGGTTGGTTAAGGCATCCCAAACTACAGCTGGCTCGGCGTTGAGCGTTATTTTCTGGTGAACGGTATAGTCTTTCATGGCTATTATTAATAATAGACTAATCATAGCAGAAAATGTACCAAATGGGTATTAATTTTGCTGATAACCACAATAATTGTAAACTTATACTTTAAATAAAGGGATATGACAACGGTTACAATAGATATATTGGATAATAGGCGTTGAATTTATTGAAGGATTTGGAAGAGCTAAAAGTGATCAGGTTGCATCCCCCTAAAGAAGATAACAGATCATTGGCTATCGCCCGGATAAAAAGTTACAAAGGATTAATGACTAAACAAACCCCGGAAGAGATTGATAAACAAATAGACGATATGCGGAATGAATGGGAGTAAAATCATTTATTTATAAATATCCTTTCTATGACCTAATTCAATTACTTCAATTAGCAATATGTCGTCAAAAACATCATAAATAATACGATAATCGGCAACGCGGATGCGATAGCCATCCCTGCCTTTTAGTTTTTTATAACCATTTGGTCGCGGGTTAGTCGATAGGCTGAGAATCGCGATTTTAATTTTAGAAAAGTAAGGTTCGTTAATCTTAAGTAACGCTTTCTCTACGGTTTTCTCAATTTTAACCTTATACATTTTTACTTCGTATGGCCTCGATTTCGTTAAAAAAAGTTTCAGCATCAGTAAAAACCTGTTCTCTCTTTTTGGCCGCATCGTAAAGCCTGATATCTTCTATATCTTCCAGCTCTTCTATAATACTATTAAACTCTTTAGCAGGAAGTACTACTAAAGAACTATTGCCATCGGCATCTTTAATGTATTGTGGGTGTAAAGTAAGCATGGGCGAATATCATTAGTTAATTACAATATACAAAAATAATAAATTTTGTACTAAAAAGTTTACTAGTCGCCATTTATCCGCACCATATAAAACCCTACCTTTGCCCCTGCAAAATTAGATTACCATGAGTTTCAGAACCGAACACGATACCATGGGCGAGGTACAGGTACCTGCCGATAAATACTGGGGCGCGCAAACCGAGCGCTCGCGCAATAATTTTAAAATTGGCCCCGAGGCTTCTATGCCGAAGGAAATTATAGCCGCCTTTGCTTATTTAAAGAAAGCCGCCGCCTATACCAATACCGACCTGGGCGTACTATCCGAAGAAAAGCGCGACCAGATAGCCGCCGTTTGTGAGGAGATACTGGCAGGTAAATTGGACGACCAGTTTCCGTTAGTGATATGGCAAACAGGCTCGGGCACACAATCAAACATGAATGTGAACGAGGTGATCGCCAACCGGGCGCATGTAATGCAGGGCAATATGCTGGGCGGGGGTAAAACAACTATCCATGCCAATGATGATGTAAACAAATCGCAATCATCAAACGATACCTACCCAACGGCTATGCACATTGCCGCCTATAAAATGGTGATTGATGTAACCGTCCCCGGCATAGAAAAACTACGCGATACGCTGCTTTCCAAAACTGAAGCATTTAAAAGCGTCGTAAAAATTGGCCGCACCCATTTAATGGATGCTACACCGCTTACGTTGGGGCAAGAGTTTTCGGGTTACGCTTCGCAACTCACCCACGGCTTAAAAGCATTAAGAAACACCTTAGACCATCTTTCAGAACTGGCCCTGGGTGGTACAGCTGTTGGAACCGGGATTAACACACCCAAAGGATACGATATTAAGGTAGCCGAATATATTTCCAAATTTACAGGCTTGCCTTTCCGCACCGCGGAGAACAAATTTGAAGCATTAGCCGCACATGACGCAATTGTGGAAAGTCACGGCGCATTAAAGCAAATTGCCGTATCGTTAATGAAAATAGCAAACGATATCCGCATGCTGGCATCTGGCCCGCGCTCTGGTATTGGCGAGATACATATCCCGGATAATGAACCGGGGTCATCTATTATGCCGGGTAAGGTTAACCCTACCCAAAATGAAGCGGTTACTATGGTAGCGGCACAGGTAATGGGTAATGACGTGGCGATCTCGATAGGCGGATCAAACGGACATTATGAACTTAACGTATTTAAGCCGTTAATGGCGGCCAACTTCCTGCAATCGGCACGTTTAATTGGGGATGCCTGTGTATCATTTAATGATCATTGCGCCGTTGGTATCGAACCAAACTATGAAGGTATTAAAAAGCATTTGGAAAATTCTTTAATGCTGGTTACCGCACTAAACCCGCATATCGGTTACGAAAACGCGGCAAAAATTGCGAAGAAAGCACTAAAAGAAAACCTGTCGCTTCGCGAGGCAGCCATTGGTTTAGGCCTGTTAACCAACGACCAGTTTGACCAATGGGTTAAGCCGGAAGAAATGATTGGAAGTTTAAAGTAAAAGTGCGTTGTCACTCTGAGCTTCGTCGAAGAGTGCGCGGGCAAAGGCCTTTACGCGCATGCTTCGAGGGCCTCAGCATGACACCCCTCTTAACAGATTATAATAAAAGCAAATGCAAAGATCTTTCTGCTTTCTCCTTTTCGCTTTAACCCTCCTAACCGCCTGCTCCCTCAACCCCAACATGCAGGGCCCGGGCGAAAGCTACTTGCAGGGCGAGTGGCAGCAGGATTCCACAGTTGTGCAAAAGCAATTGGTTACTTATTCGTTATACCATTTTAAATTTACCTGCGATTCGTTCTTTGTGAAACAGCAAACCTATAGCAAGGTAAACTACGGATCTGATACCTGTATGAACAGCGGGCGGTGGACAGAATATATCCGCGGCACCTACGCGCAAAAGAACGATACCCTGCATTTAAAAGGCGTATTCGCTAACCCGGATTACAGTGTAAAAGTTGAAAGTGGCTGTTTCCGGATAGGGGTTTACGAAGAATATTTTAAGGTCAATAAAAAGACCGACTCGCTTATTCAATTTTCAGGTACATCAAGCGTTATACCCATTAGTTTACGATTAATAAAAAAATTAACTTGCCACATCAAACCATTATAAAATGAAGACCAACTTTTTAAAGAAATTAGCAATAGGCATCGTGATGCTTTGCACACCGATACTAACCATGGCCTGGGGAACAGAGGGCCATCGTGTATGCGGACAAATTGCCGATAGTTATCTAACACCAAAGGCCCGAGCAGCTATACAAGCCATTTTGGGTAACGAGTCAATAGCCATAGCCAGCAACTGGGCCGATTTTATAAAATCTGACACCTCTTACCGTTATTTATCCTCATGGCATTATATTGATTTTGATAAGGCATACACCTATCCCGAAATGCAGGATTTTTTGGCGCATGATACCAATGTAGATGCCTATACCAAATTGCAGTTTATGATAGGCGAACTAAAAAAGAAGGACTTAAGCGCGGCAAACAAATTGCTATACCTGCGTATGGTGATACATATTGTTGAGGATGTGCATCAGCCCATGCATACCGGCCATACTACCGATCAGGGCGGTAATGGCGTTAAACTAACCTGGCAAAATAACCCAAGCAACCTGCATTCTGTTTGGGACAGTGAGATCATTAATGCGCAACAATTAAGCTATACCGAATATGCAGCGGCTATAAACCATACAACACCGGCCCAGCTTGCCGAATGGCAAAAAGCGCCCATCAGCCAATGGCTTTATGAATCGAACCAACTGGCCGAAAAAATATATGCTGATACCAAACCCAATACTAATTTAAGCGCCTTTTCATATACTTTTAAATATCTTGATACCACCAATCAGCAATTGCTTAAAGGTGGTGTAAGGTTAGCCGGGGTGTTAAATCAGATATTTGGATAAATTGATGTGCAAATATGCAGATGAGAAGATGTGCAGATACACTGTATTGTTTTAAACCCATTTGCACATCTGCATATTTGCACATCCGCACATTTACAAAATGAAGATACTAATGGTTTGCCTCGGCAATATATGCCGGTCGCCGCTGGCCGAGGGGATAATGCAGCACCTGGTTAAGCAAAACGGGCTGGACTGGGAGATCGATTCCGCAGGTACAGGCAACTGGCACGTAGGCGAGGGCCCCGATAAGCGCTCCACCCGCACAGCCAAAGAACAGGGTATAGATATTAGTCAGCAGGTTTGCCGGCTGTTCCGCATCAGCGATTTTGACACGTTTGATCATATCCTGGTGATGGATAAAAGCAATTTAAACGATATTTTGGCAATGGCACGAAATGACGAGGATAAGAAGAAAGTAAGCCTGCTATTAGGCGATAAAATAGTCCCCGACCCTTATTACGATGATGCCCAATTTTTGCCGGTGTTTAAAATGATAGAGCAGGGATGTAAGGATTTTATAAAGAAGTATAATTGATCCCTCGTAGAGACGCAATACTTTGTGTCTCTTTACTTTACGCCTCAAATTATGATTGTTAAAAAAGACGCAAAGTATTGCGTCTCTACATTTTAAAAAACGCCACGATCTCACCATTCCTATCCAAATCATCCATCCTTACTAATCCCGCTTTTTCCAGTACGCGTTGTGAGCCTATATTGTCTAACGTCGTTACCCCTACAACTTCCTTTATAGCGTTGTAAGCAAGCGCATAATTCACCATAGCAACGGCCATTTCGGTGCCGATGCCTTTGCCCCAATAGCGTTTTTCCATGCTATAACCAATTTCAATCCTGGCTGGATCGTCCTCAAAAGGCCGCAGCAGGCAGCTGCCTATAAAATCGCCGGTTAGTTTATCAAACATCCCCCAAATGCCTGTTTGTTGGGTAGTTGCATAATTAGCTAAAGCAGTGCGGAATATATTGGTCCGCTCTTCCCTGCTGCGTTTGGGCAGATACAGGCATACCTCCTCATCAGTAAAATGATCTAAATAGGTGTTCTCTTCTTCGGCTGCAAATTCGCGGATAATAAGGCGGGGCGTTTGGACGATGGTGCTCATACCTCAAATTTATACAATCTCCAAACCTTTACAACAACTCCAACCTTTACAACATTAAACTAAACATCGTACATTTGCCGCATGGCATCCATCAAACCATCTGTACCCAAAGGCACCCGCGACTTTTCTCCCGCCGAAATGGCTAAACGCAACTTTATTTTTGATACGATAAAAAGCGTTTTCCGCAAATATGGTTACCAACAGATAGAAACGCCATCGATGGAGAACCTGTCTACCTTAACCGGTAAATATGGTGATGAGGGAGATAAGTTGATATTTAAGATACTCAATAGCGGAGATTTCCTAAATCAAAAAGAAGTAGCAAAAATTAAGGAACGATTAAACGTTATTTCATTTCCTACCCCCGACAATAAATCAGTCGTAGTTGATGTAGCAAGCCTCGATGAATATTTTGAATTAAAATCAATCAGAGATATTATAGAAACGGAAAAAGCCCTCCGCTACGATCTCACTGTACCCTTTGCCCGTTACGTGGTAATGCACCAGAATGAGATCACTTTCCCGTTCAAGCGTTTCCAGGTACAACCCGTTTGGCGCGCCGACCGACCGCAAAAAGGCCGCTACCGCGAGTTTTTTCAGTGTGATGCCGATGTGGTTGGGTCTGATTCTTTGCTGAATGAAGCAGAGTTTGTATTGATCTATGACGAGGCCCTGAGCAAATTAGGCTTAAAGGATTTTACTATCAAGATCAATAACCGCAAAATATTATCCGGCATAGCCGAACTCATAGATAAGGCCGATAACATTATCGACCTGACCGTTGCCATTGATAAGCTGGATAAGATAGGATTTGACGGGGTTGTAAAGGAACTACTGGAACGTGGTTTTACCGAAACCGATATAGAAAAGATAAAACCGGTTATTTTATTACAAGGCACTAACGAACAAAAACTGGCAAGCCTGCGCACCGCATTATCCACCTCAACCACCGGCCTAAAGGGCTGCGAAGAAATTGAAACCGTATTTGAATACCTTAAAATCTGCAAACCGCTCCCGATAGCTATCGGGACTGCAACAATCGAACTGGATATTACTTTGGCCCGCGGATTAAACTACTATACCGGCGCCATATTTGAAGTGAAAACCAACGAGGTTGCTATGGGCAGCATCGGCGGCGGCGGCAGGTATGATGATTTGACGGGTATGTTTGGCTTAAAAGATTTGACCGGTGTAGGCATATCCTTCGGTGCCGACCGCATTTATGACGTAATGGAAGAGTTAAAACTATTCCCCGAAACAACCAATCAATCCACCCAGGTACTCATTTGTTGTTTTGACAAAGAAGGCGAAACTTATGCCCTGCCACTATTACAACAATTGCGTGCTAAGAATATCAATACGGAACTGTACCCTGCCGGTGCCAAGATCAAAAAACAACTGGACTACGCCAACAACAAGCAGATCCCCTACACCATAGTTATCGGCAGCGATGAAATGCAAAGCGGCCTGCTTACCTTTAAAAACATGACAACCGGCGATCAGCAAAAGCTAACCACCGTGCAGATCATAGAACAAATGTTATAAGCTATTATATTCTTCGCAATATTCACGGCATTGCTCTTCCAAACTTTCATCCTGAATTTTTGTTGGGTTTTTATATGAAAATTTTTAGGAGAGGCTATTTAAAAAAAACCTGGAAAATAACAGTTGCTACATTTAGCGGTTTCATTGATGATAATGGATTAAAGTTAAGCGCGGCCCTTGCCTATTATACGGTATTTTCGTTAGCCCCCTTACTCATATTGATCATATCAGTAGCCGATCTTTTTTTCAGGAAAGATGTAGCGTCAAATGAATTGTATCCCCAAATTGCAAAATATGTAGGCCCGCAGGCCGCCTTGCAAATACAGGATATGTTAAAAAATCTGCAACTTTCAGGCAAAACAGGTACGGCTGTTGTATTTGGTGTTGCCACTTTGTTAATTGGTGCAAGCAGTATGTTTGTCGAGATACAGGAATCATTAAACATTATATGGCGTGTAAAAGCTAAACCTAAAAAAGGGTGGGTAAAATTATTGGAGAACCGGTTTCTTTCTTTTTCGCTTATTATCAGCCTTGGCTTTTTGTTATTGGTATCATTGGTAATAAATATAATAGTGAATGCCCTGGGCGAAAGAATAACTCATTTTATACCGGTTGTTACTGAACCGCTATTAAAAGGGATAAACCTGGGTATTACACTTATTGTGATATCAACTTTGTTTGCTATCATATTTAAGTTTCTGCCCGATGTTAAAATTAAATGGCGCGATGTCCGTTCAGGGGCAATTTTTACGGCCCTGTTATTTATGCTGGGCCAGTATGTTATTAGTTTATATATTCAGTATGCTGCTAAAAGCTCAACTTATGGGGCGGCGGGGTCTATTATTGTAATACTGCTATGGATATACTATACCGCAGCCATACTCTACATAGGTGCCGAGTTTACCCAGGTATATGCCGAGGCCCTTGGCAGTAAAATTGAACCTGCCGAATATGCAGTTTCGGTTAAACAAACAGAAGTGGAATCAGAAGTTACAAGCCTGCCTGCGCAACGTCCGGATATTAAGGGGCAACTTAAAAAGGATTAGATGCGTAACTGTAACTAAACAGGATTTTTTTACTCAAAAACGTAATACCAATTGCAGTTGTTTTTGAATATTAAAGTAATGTTTCGTAAATTTAACTTCCTCATACTGAATTATGTTTCGCCGGGTGTTACTATATGGTAAATATCGGAGAGCGGTTGCGTTTTCCTTTTTATTATGTTGCTGTTTAATTTCAGCGAAGGCGCAATACTTTACGCTTGATAACAATAGCAACCGGGTATCAATGCCCTTCCTTTTTGTAAGGAATATGGTGATCATAAAGCTCAAAATAAATAATAGGGGCCCGTTTAATTTTATATTGGATACCGGTGTTGGGCAAATGCTCATAACCGAGCCATCGCTGGTGGACTCTATCAGCATCACAAGTAAACGTACTATAAAAATATCCGGCTTTGGCGAAGGGCAAGACTTTGAAGCTTTTGTAACTCCCCCCCTTAATATACAGATGAAAGGGTTGACCAGTCATTATGTAACTGCAGCCATACTAAAGAAAGACTTTTTCGGCCTTTCAAATTATGCAGGTATGCGTATACATGGTTTATTGGGATACGATTTTTTTAACCGCCTGGCAGTTAAAGTTAATTTTGCCGACAGTACAGTAACCGCTTTCACCCCCGGGAAATTTACAGGCTTTTCAAACGGTATCAAACTCCCCATAAGTATTGAAGAAAACCGGCCATACCTGGAAACAAAAGTTACTTGTAATGATGGCACAGAAACGATGAGTAAATTGATTGTAGACCTTGGGGCCGGGCATGCGATGACATTAGAGAATGTTGCAAATAAAACTGCTTTTTCGCCAACGCTTATTGCCGGTAATTTGGGCGTGGGGATAAAAGGATTAATAAGTGGTTACCTGGGCAGGGTAAAGGCGATAGATATTGGTAAATACAAGATAAAAGACCTGATAGCATCGTATCCGGATGATGATCATACAAAATCGTTATCTGTCCCGCGCGATGGTAACTTAGGGATTGATGTACTTAAAAAGTTTAAAGTAGTTTTTGACTACACCAACAATGTTATGTATCTAAAGGCATCCTCGGGTTTTAATGAGCCATTTGAGCATGACATGAGCGGCCTGGAATATTATGCATCCGGCGATAACCTTAACCATATAATTATTGACAGGGTTGAACCGGGTTCGCCAGGCGAGGCGGCAGGATTGGTAAAAGACGATGAGATCACAGCCATTAATTTTAAGCCGGTATCGTCCATGCACATTGAAGATATAGATGAACTATTCAGATCAAGGGATAATCGCATCCTTATTCTTGATATTTATCACGATCAAAGCTTCAAAACCTTTATCACACTTAAAAGAAGGATATAATGCCTTATTAAAGTTGGCTTATATTCTCAAAAAAGGCCGACTGTAAATCCAAAAGCGATCTTACATTTATTTTTTCACCATAAGTGTCAAAACATAAAAACCGCGATGTTTGGTGGTCCCCTGTTTTTTCCTTTTCGATAAAATTAAAGGTTTTAAAAAAATAATGATTGGTAGTTATATTATTTTTTCTGTCGGTTTGTGTGGCATTAAGCCTAAATCCAAAAGTATCTATCCAATGGTGTACTTTTAAATGTAAAGAAGCGCGCGTATTGTTCATATAGGTCGATTTTAATAACCTTTTCGAAAAATCATGCCACAATTTTAACCAGGTGGTAGTTTTTTTCAAACAATTGTTAATATGTTAATAAATATAGGTTGCTGCCAAAGTATGATATAAGAACTTTGTTTTGAAACTTTATACGGTAACATCCGTAAAACAAACCTTACACCCTAATCAATGATTAAACTTCGACAATTATTACCAGTTTTGCTTATGGCAACTGTCGCCATAAGTGCTTGCAAATCAAATGATCCGGGCCCTACGGGCAACACAGGTGCAACGGGCACTACGGGTGCAACAGGAACTACAGGCGCAACGGGTGCGCAAGGCGCAACTGGCGCCGGCGGCCCACAGGGTACGGCCGGTGCAACGGGGGCTACAGGAGCAGTGGGTGCCACCGGAGCAACAGGTGCTACCGGGGCAGGCACAACCGGGGCAACAGGCGCTACCGGGGCAACGGGTGCAAACGGAACTAATGGAGGCACAGGTGTTGCCGGGGCAACAGGCGCTACCGGCGCAACAGGTGCTACCGGGGCAGGTGCAACGGGCGCTACCGGGGCAACGGGTACAAATGGAGCTACAGGCGCTACCGGGGCAACGGGTCCAGCCGGATCTACTGGCGCTACCGGGGCCACAGGTGCAGCCGGAAATGCAAATGTTGCGAGCTATTTATTAACAAATCAAAGTGTAGTATCTGTAGGAGTTACTAAATTTCTTGTACCTGCTATAACACAATCAATAGTTGACCAGGGGATAGTATTGGTATATGTTAGAAGTACAGGCACTACAGTATGGTACGCGCTTCCTTATAATGGAAGCGGAAACACGACATTAACTATGGCCGACTATGGTGTTGGGTATATTGATGTACAGGCAAATTTTAGCTCTTCCGCACTCGACTTTAGAGTTGTTGTTGTTGCCGGAAGTTCTATTACAGTATTAGCAGCCATGCACCCCGGAGTTAATCTCACCAATTATTCGCAAGTAGCCTCGGCGTTTCATTTATCAAATTAATAAAGAGATATCAAACTATTACAAGGCCTCCTGACGGGGGCCTTTTTAATTTATATCAGTTTGTAACAAAATCAATATTATTGGCAGTTTTATGCGTATAATGTAACAATCATATGGTTATTAATCGATTAATGTAATATAAATTGAACATTTGCATCATAATAATGTAGTTATAGTTATTGTTGAGCTACACCCATATTTAAAAATTATGAAATATATATTTTTACCCTTTATTATTATTCTTTTATCCATCTCCTTTTCCCGGGCGCAGGATGGAAAAACGGTAACCGGTGTAGTTACAGATACGGCAAAAGTTACCCAGCCGGGAACCAGCATACAAATAAAATCTGACCTTGGCGACAGCTCTTCAACAGTTACCAATATGGATGGCCGGTTTACCTTCCCTAATGTTAAGGGTACCAAGATCACATTGTACATATCTTCATTAGGTTTTATATCGACTATAAAACACTATACACTTACAGCCGATCCTAAAATGGAACTGCCGCCGATTATTTTAAAGGTAGAGAAGAACGAATTAAAAGAAGTTACCATTGTTGGTATTAACCCGGTAAAATTTACCGAGGATACAGTCGATTATAAAGTAGCTGCATACAAAGTACGTGAGAACGCCCCTGTAGAAGATGTATTGAAAAAGGTGCCGGGTGTTGACGTGGATGCTAACGGTAACGTTTCATCGGGCGGTAAAAGCATTACTAAGGTGCGTATAAACGGTAAGGACTTTATGGGTGGTGATGTGCAATCGGCCACCAAAAACCTGCCTGCTGATATATTGGAAAGTATACAGGTAATTGATGATTACGGCGACCAGGCAAACTTAACCGGCGTAAAAACCGGCGAGCCTAACAAAATATTAAACTTTGTAATACGTG